>TARA_B110000116_G_scaffold118997_1_pt1 | contig 44848 bp, 30 predicted proteins | sample TARA_B110000116 | Tara Oceans TARA_B110000116 (sample SAMEA4397355) | marine metagenome | biome: Polar Biome; feature: [ZZZ] marine water layer (ENVO:01000295); material: water (ENVO:00002006), including particulate matter (ENVO:01000060) such as... | depth 199 m
AAGCCAATTAAAACAGTTTATGGATGGCACATTATCCAACGATTAGATAGAAAAGATATCGACTCATTTAAAGACATAGAAAGTGATTTGAAGACTAAAGTTGCAAGATCTGACAGGGCTGAATTGAGTAAATTATCTGTTATAAACAGAATTAAAAATGAATATGGTTTTGTTGAGAATAGAGATGGAATTGATGAGTTTTACAAGTATTGTGATACCTCAATTATCTCCGGTAAATGGCAAGCACCTGCTGAAAATAAATTAACAACAAAAATGTTTGATTTTGCAGGAGAAACATTTACTCAAAAGGATTTTGCAGCAGAGCTTACATCAAAATTAGTTCCGAAAAGAGGTGGAGATTATAGAAGGTTAGTTAGTTATAGTTACGACTCCTGGATTGAAAATCTTTTAAAAGATCATGAAAAGGCACAGCTTCCGAATAAAGATCAGGATTACGTTAGGTTATTAAAAGAATACGAAGAGGGGATTATCCTGTTTGATTTAACGAGTGAAAGAGTATGGAATAAATCTGTTTCTGACACTGCTGGTTTAAATGCTTATTATAAAGCGAAAAAATCAAACTGGACTTGGGATGAAAGAATGGATGGAGTTCTTTATAAGTGTATAAATGATTCTACTGCCAAGAAGTTAAGAAAATATTTAAAGAAAGGTAAAGATGATGTTTTTTTATTGGAGGAATTTAATAAAAAATCAAAATTAAATATCAGAGTTGAAGCGGGTGTTTATGAAGCAAAAGAAAGACCTGTTTTAAAAGGATTGAAGTTTAAAAAAGGAATTTCTAAGGTTATTAACGCTGATGGAACGTTCATTGTTTTAAAAATAAATAATGTGATTCCTGTACAAAGTAAAGACTTACCTTATGTAAAAGGACTTGTTACTGCTAGATATCAGGATTACTTAATGAAAGAATGGTTGAATGAACTAAACGCTAAGTATAAGGTTGAGTTTAACGAACAAGTTTACAATCAATTGATTCCTGAATGATAAAAGAAATCTTAAATAAACACTTGAAGGCTGTCCAATTTGGATGGCCTTTTGTACTTATTTTGGTCATTATTTTTCATAGTTGTGGAATAACTAATGAAAGCGCTAAACCTAAGGGAATAATTGCTGCAGAGGTTGGAGATTATTATTTAACTGTTGACGAGCTAGTAAAGGTTTTTGGGAAGGATTGGCAATCGAAAACAAATAAAGTCGATGATTTTATTAGAATTTGGGCCAAAGGAAAAGTTGTTGGAATTGAAGCTGAAAATACTTTAACTGAAAAGGATAAAGACTTTAGTAAAGAACTTGATTCGTATAAAACTTCGTTACTTAAATATACATACGAGGCAAATTTGTTGGATTCGGCATTAAATATTGAAGTAAGTCAAAGGGAGATTCAAGCATACTTTGAATTGAATCAAAAGAATTTTGAATTAAAAGAGAATATTATTCGTGTACGTTACGTTAAAGTGCCAAAAAAACACAAGAGGTTTAATCAGATTAAATACTTGTTGCAATATAAAGACACTGTTAGAAAAGAAAAGTTTTTCTCACTGGTTCAATCAGAAAATTTTTTTTGTGAAGCGAATGATAGTCTATGGCTAAAGTTAGATGAACTTAAGAATCTTATTCCGTTTAAACTATACAATGATGAACATTTCTTAAGGAACTATAAATACACTGAAGCCCCTGATGGGAATGATGTTTGGATGATTTATTTTAGTGAAAACAGATTAAAAAAAGGTGTTGCGCCAATTGAAATGGTTGAAGATAAAATAAAGGCCATTATTATTAATCAGCGTAAGCTAGATTTGATTCAGAAAAAAGAAATGGAGCTTTATAATAGAGCACTTAAAAACAAAGAAATAAAAGTATATGTTGAAAATAAATAAAGTGTTATTAATAGTTTTATCTGTGGTCACTTCAAGTGTATTTGCACAAGAGGAACCTGTTTTATTGGATGAAGTTCAAGCTGTAATTGGAAAAAATGCAATTTTTAAAAGTGATGTTGAAGCATCTGTTGAGCAATTGAAAATGCAAGGCGCTCCTTCAAATGTTACTACTGAATGTTATGTTTTAAAGGAAAAGTTATTTGAAAAATTATTGGTTCATAAAGCAGAAGTTGATAGTGTGGAAGTTTCTGATCAAGAAATTGATGATGCTATTGATAGAAGGATGAACTATATGCTTATGCGTCTTGGTGGTTCGGAAAAAGAATTTTTAAAGTTTTACGGTAAATCTGTTTTACAATTTAAAAAAGAAATTAGAGGAACTGTTGCAGACAACATTTTAGCGAGTAAAGTTAAAGGTGGAATCACCCAATTTGTGACTGTTAGTCCGAATGAAGTAAAAGATTTTTTTAATGAAATACCACTCGATTCATTGCCAGTTGTTCCTGAGTCGTATAAAATTGCTCAGTTAGTTGTTAAGGCTAAAGCCAATGTGACTGAGAAACAAAGAGTTAAAAATAAATTAGAGGGCGTTAGAAATAGGATCTTAAACGGATCTGATTTTGATTTGCAGGCTAGAATTCATTCTGACGATCCAGGTTCTCGTGAAAGAGGTGGTGATTTAGGATTTTTAGCTAGAAACCAATTAGTACCTGAATTTAGTGCTGTTGCATTTAGACTTCAGCCTGGTGAGGTTTCTGAAGTTATTGAATCTCCTTTTGGTTACCATGTAATTCAATTGATAGAAAAGAAGGGGAATTTAATTCATGCAAGACATATCTTAAAGATGCCTGAAATTTATGATGAAGATTTAGTATTGGCAAAAAACAGAGCTGATAGTATAGCAGAGGTTATTAAAACAGATGTGAATTTTAATAAGTTAGCATCTGATTTGAGCGATGATGAGCAGTCTAAAATAAATGGTGGAATTGTACAAAATCCAGAAACCGGTGGTGATTACTTTGAAGTAGAGGATATGGATAAAAATCTTTATATCACTGTTCAGCAATTAAAAGAAGGTGAAACTACTGAACCTCAAGTATTCATAATGCCTGATAATTCAAGAGCATACAGAATAGTGTATTTAATGGATAAATTAGAATTTCACACTGCTAACATTGCAACTGATTATGATCGAATAAAATCAGCTGCTTTAAATCAAAAGCAAGATGACGAATTGTCGAAGTGGATTTCTTCTCATTTGAATGGAACGTTTATTAAACTTCCAGAGGAGTATAAGAGTTGTTCTGAGTTATCGGTTTGGTATAAAAACGAGACTAAATAAATTATTAAATAAAGCTATATGGCCGTAAATTTTGAATCGGATGTAGAAGGAATTAAAGCATTGTCAGAAGCTTCTAAACGTCTTGAGCAAGAAATAAGTAAAGTTATAGTAGGACAAAAAGAGGTGGTAAGAGGGATCGTTATTTCAATTTTCTCTAATGGACATTCATTGTTAGTGGGGGTGCCCGGTTTAGCTAAAACATTATTAGTTAATACGATTTCTCAAGCGTTGGGCTTGGGGTTTAATCGAATTCAGTTTACGCCTGATTTAATGCCTAGTGATATTGTAGGGGCTGAAATACTAGGTGAAGACAGACAATTTAAATTTGTAAAAGGACCTGTTTTTACAAACGTACTTTTAGCAGATGAAATAAACAGAACACCTCCCAAGACTCAAGCAGCTTTGTTAGAAGCCATGCAAGAAAAGAAGGTGACCAATAGCGGTAAAAGCTATGCTTTACCAAATCCATTTTTTGTTTTGGCAACACAAAATCCAATTGATCAAGAAGGAACTTACCCTTTGCCAGAAGCCCAATTAGATCGATTCATGTTTAATTTATGGGTTGATTATCCTTCATTAGAGGAAGAGATTCAGGTTGTAAAAGCTACAACTTCTAATGTTAAGGTTGATGTAAATCCAATACTTTCGGTTGATGAAATTCTTGCTTTTCAAGAATTAATAAGAAGGATGCCAATTGCTGATAATGTATTAGAATATGCCGTTAAATTAGCTGTGAAAACAAGAAAAGACTCAAAAGGTTCACCTCAGATAAGTAAAGATTATTTGACTTGGGGTGCTGGTCCAAGGGCTTCTCAATATTTAGTTTTAGGTGCTAAAACTCATGCTGCTTTAAATGGAAAATATTCTCCTGACATTGAAGATGTAAAAGCTGTGGCAATGCCGATTTTAAGACATAGGGTTATGAGAAACTATAAAGCGGAAGCTGATGGTGTTTCTTTAGAACAAATAATTGAATCTCTTTTATAATTTTCTGTGAACGTTAAAAATCAAACAAAAGAGCAACAAGCTTTACTGAATTCAGGAAAGTACCTTCCAATCATGGAGGAGTTTTATACGATACAAGGTGAAGGAGATAAAGCTGGGAAGCCAGCTTATTTTATTCGAATTGGTGGTTGCGATGTAGGATGTCACTGGTGTGATGTAAAAGAAAGTTGGGATGCTAGTATTCATCCTTTGGTAGAAGTTGATTCTATTTTAGATAAATTGAAAGATATTCCATCAAAAGATGTTGTAATAACAGGTGGAGAGCCTACTATGTATAATTTAGATTACTTGTGTAATTTTCTGCACAGAAATCATTATCAAACATATTTGGAAACAAGCGGAGCTCATCCATTTTCAGGAAGATGGAATTGGATATGTTTATCTCCAAAAAAAACCATTCCACCTAAACCAGAAGTATATTCATTAGCACATGAGTTGAAAGTAATTATTCATAATAAGAATGATTTTAAGTGGGCTGAGGAACATGCTGAATTGGTGAATTCGAATTGTAGGTTGTTTTTACAACCGGAATGGAGTAAGTTGGATCAAATGATGCCTCTAATTGTAGATTATGTGATGGCCAATCCAAAATGGAATGTTAGTTTACAGACGCATAAAGTTATGCATATACCATAATAAATCTTATGAAAAAGACACTCATAATTGGTGCAACTCCAAACGAAGATAGATACGCTTATAAGGCTGCGGGTAAATTAACTGAAGCAGGGCATCAAATTATTCCTTTTGGAATTAAGAAGGGTGAGGTTTTTGGAGAAACGATCATTAACGAATGGGAAGATTTTAAAGATATTGATACTGTCACTATCTATGTTGGAGCTGTTAGACAAGATGCGTACTATGATAAAATAATTTTATTAAATCCCAATCGGGTTTTGTTTAATCCAGGAACTGAAAACCCTGATTTTCAAACTAAACTAATAAAAGCTGGAATAGAAGTTGAAGAAGCTTGTACTTTGGTATTGTTGTCTTTGAAGAATTATTAAGTTTGAAGGTAATTGTAAGTTTTCTTTTATTTATTTCTTTGAGTTTAACGGCTCAAAAAAAGCTCTATTATTTTTCCGGTTCTGATTGGTGTATTCCGTGTATGAAATTTCAGAAAGAATTTATTGAATCTGAAGATTTTATACAATTTCGCAAAGAATATAAAGTTGATTTTGAAATCCTTGATTTTCCACAAGGAAGAAAAAGTATTCTTAAACAGGAATTACAAAGAAGAGATTCTTTAGCTGGGTTATATAATAAAACAGGTTCTTTTCCTTATCTAACGATAGTAGATAACACTAATTCAATATCGATTGATCATAAAAGAAGTTCTGACGTAATTATTGATGAGTTAGAGGAACGTTTTGAATCTATGTTATCGCAGACTAGAATTAAAATGGGTAGTTTGTTAACTATTCAGTTTTCATCTCATGACACGTCTCTATTTGAGATTTGTTGGAATGAAGTAGATAGAATAAATAAAATAATCTCCTCCTGGAACGCTTCATCAGAGGTGTCTAGAATAAATAAAGGTTCAGGTGAAAAGCCTGTCAAAATCTCAAGAGAATTATTTTCTCTTTTGAGTTATTGTAAGGAATTAAGCGAAACTACTCAAGGAGCGTTTGATATTACAATAAAACCAGCTTTAAATATTTGGTACTGGAAAACCGGAATTGTTCCTTCTGATAGTTTGATTAATTCCGTAATAGGATTAGTTAATTTCAAAAACCTTGAACTTAATAAAATCACCTTAACAGCATACCTGACTAAGAAAGGAATGTCAATTGACTTTGGAGCTATTGGTAAAGGTTATATGGCAGATAAGATAACTTCGTTGTTGAAATTGAAAGGAGTGACGGAAGGTTATATAAATTGTGGAGGAGATATTTTTTCTTTTTCATCCAAAATAAGCACAAGTATTATTGGAATTGTTAATCCTATTAATACTAATGACATCCTATTCTCCCTTGAAGTATCAAATGCTTCGGTTGTGACAAGTGGAAATTATTATCGATTTTTTAAATCAGAAGGTAAGAAGTATTCTCATATTGTAAATCCGAAAAACTGTAAGCCAGTTGAAAATGATATTGTAAGTGTTACTGTTGTAGCTCCCAACGCTACATTAGCGGATGCACTCTCAACAGCTGTAACAGTTTTGGGTGTGAAAGTAGGAATAGATTTAATAAATCAATTACCGCTTACTGAAGTTGTGATTGTTACTAAAAGCGGAGAAACGTTTTTTAGTAATGACATTAAGATTTTGGAGAAAAAATAAGTATTTAGTCTAGCATAAAGATATCTTCACCTTTTTTTTTCATCAGGTAATGCTCTCTTGCAAATTTCTCCATGAATTCATTATTATTCAAGTTTCGAAGAAAAATTTTATTCTTTGCAGTTTCTTTTTTTAAACGAACAAGTTCTTGCTTTAGCTCTTCTTTTTGTTTTACAAGTTCGGCATGAAAAAAGAAATTGTAATGATCAAAAAAGCTAATCCAAACCACAAATCCTAGGCTAACCAAAAAGTAGCGATTCTTAAAAATAGGAGGAATGTCTTGTATAAACTTCACAACTTAAAATTAGAAATTATTGCGAATACTATTTCAAAAAAAAGATCTTCTTGTCAACACTAAATAATTGAAAACTGATAACAAAAAAGGCCTCTAATGAATTAGAAGCCTTTTTTGTTATGTGAAATTTGAAAAGATTAATTAACCATTACTGGCATTACTAACATCAAAATGTTTTCGTCTGTTGCTTCCGAGTCAGATGGAAGAATAATTCCTGCTCTACTTGGATCACTCATTTCAATAATTACTTCTTCAGTGTCAATGTTGTTAAGCATTTCGATTAAAAATCTTGAATTAAAACCGATTTCCATATCTTCTCCAGAATAGCTACAAGTTAGTTTTTCATCTGCTTTGTTTGCAAAATCTAAATCTTCAGCTGAAATATTTAATGAACTACCAGCTAATTTTAAATTTACTTGGTGTGTTGTTTTATTTGCAAAAATAGAAACCCTTTTGACAGAGTTTAATAGTAAACCTCTATCAATTGTTAATTTGTTTGGGTTTTCTTTTGGAATAACAGCTTCGTAATTAGGATATTTCCCTTCTACTAATCTACATACCAAATGAAGTTCTCCAATTGTAAAGAAAGCATTGTTTTGGTTATATTCAATTACCGTTTCTGGATTGCTATTTAAACAATTTTTCAACAAGTTTAATGGTTTACTTGGTAGTATGAACGAGGTTGAGTTTTCTGATTTAGCGTCAAGTCTTTGATACTTTACTAATTTGTGTGCATCAGTAGCAACAAAAGTAATGTTATCAGCATTAAGCTCACAAAACACACCACTCATTACTGGGCGAAGTTCATCGTTACCAGCGGCAAATAAACTTTTATTAATCGCTCTTGATAACACTTCAGAAGCAATTTTTAAAGAACTTGATTGTTCAATTTCTGGTACTTTTGGAAATTCTTCTCCGCTGTGGCCACTTAATTTGTATTTACCATAATCAGAAGAGATCTCAATTTGAAAGTTTCCTTTATCAACTGAAAATTTAATTGGATGATCACTTAAATTCTTTAAAATTTCGATTAACATTTTTGCAGGAATTGCAATTAATCCATCTTCCTTTGATTCAACAGAAAGTCTTGAACTCATTGTTGTTTCTAAATCGGAAGCCGAAACCTTTAACTGAGATCCTTTTATTTCAAACAAAAAATTGTCTAAAATTGGTAAAGTATTGCTAGAGTTTAAAACTCCATTAATAAGAGAAAGTTGTTTTAGTAAAGAAGCACTTGATACAATAAAATTCATGTTCTGCAATTTAGTTCTGCAAAGATATGTGAAGCATGATTTTTACACTCGTATTAAAGCATCTAATTATTAACAATTATCAACTACTAATTAACATTTTCAGCATTATGGAATAGAGGTAACTTTAATCATTGATTTTTAGTAAAAGTGGTAATTAAACTTTTTTAAAATATGAATGCGAGGAGAATATTTTATGGGATTTCAGCTGTTTTTTTGAGTTTGATTGTTTTTTTGGCATATTCTATTTCTTTAAATTTTTTATGGTTCTTAATTCTAGTGCTGCCATTGATAATTTTAGGGATTTCAGATATAGCCCAGAACAAACAAACTATTAAAAAGAATTATCCTTTGGTTGGGCATTTTAGGTATGTATTAGAAAAGATTAGACCTGAAATAATGCAGTATTTTGTGGAAACAGATACTGAAGGCCGGCCGTTTAATCGATTGCTAAGATCGATGGTTTATAGGAGAGCAAAAAAAGTAAATGATACAGTACCATTTGGAACTCAAATGGATGTTTACAGAGTTGGTTACGAGTGGATGGATCATTCTATTTACGCTCACCACACAAAATATATACAACAGCATCCACGTGTTTTAGTTGGTGGGGCAGATTGTAAACAACCTTACTTATCAAGTATTCTTAATATTGCTGCAATGAGTTACGGTTCTTTAAGTAAAAATGCTGTTTCAGCGATGAACTTAGGGGCAAAGCAAAATGAGTTTGCGCATAATACAGGAGAGGGAGGTATTACTCCTTTTCATGATTTAGGAGGCGATGTTATTTGGCAAATAGGAACAGGTTATTTTGGATGTAGAGATGAAGAAGGGGGTTTTTCTCCTGAAAAATTTGAAAAGAAAGCTCAAAAGAAAAATGTCAAAATGATTGAGATTAAAATATCTCAAGGTGCTAAACCTGGTCATGGGGGTATTTTACCCGCAGTGAAAAACACGCCCGAAATTGCTGAGATAAGAGGTATTAAACCTGGTGTTGCAGTTCATTCACCACCGCATCATTCAACTTTTTCTACACCAAATGAGCTTTGTCATTGGATTAAGGACTTGAGACATTTATCAGGAGGGAAGCCAATTGGTTTTAAGTTGTGTGTAGGCAGGAAGAGCGAGTTTGTTGATTTATGTTTAGCAATGATTGAAACCGGTATAAAACCAGATTTTATAGCTGTTGATGGAGGTGAGGGAGGAACTGGAGCAGCGCCTATGGAGTTTTCTAACTCTTTGGGAATGCCATTGAGGGACGCATTAGCTTTTGTTAGTAATACTTTGATTGGTTTTGATTTAAAAAAGGATATTAAAATTGTTGCTTCTGGAAAGATAATTACAGGTTTTCATATCGCTAGAGCAATTGCGCTGGGAGCTGATTTGATTTACAGTGGAAGGGCAATGATGTTGGCGATTGGTTGCATTCAGGCTTTACAATGCAACAATAACACTTGCCCTGTAGGTGTAGCAACTCAGAATAAAAGTTTAATGAAAGGATTGGTTATAGAAAATAAAGCAGAAAGAGTATCGAATTATCATCATGAAACGTTAAAGGCTTTTGTTGAATTAACTGCCGCTGCTGGTTTATATGAGCCTTCTGAAATAAAGAGACAACATATAAATAGAAGAGTTAGTATGAACAGGGCAATGAAGTACAGTGAGATTTTTCCTTATATTGGAAAGGGTTCATTATTGGAGCCTAGGTTTTTAGATCGTTATTTAAGAGAGAATATTTAAGCTGGGTTTATTCTGATTAGTATTAAAACAGATTGACTGTTTTTGAACGGTTTTGAATTAAACCGAAGCAGATTTTTTTTAAGCCATTTTTCTTCCCAACTTTAGCGTTTTTGTGAGCTTATTGCTATAGTTCTACTTTAAAACTATTTTCAATCTTATTTCCCTTAATCGTCACTTCCGCTTTGGCTGGCTCTGGCTCTTCCAACTAATTCTAATTCTTTTACCCAATCGTTAATGCACTGAATGATTTTAGATTCAGTATAAACGCTTTGTGCCTTTACATTAACATAGTCGAGACTAATGTCTGAGTTGACTAGTTTTATGTTTTTAGGTTGTAATCCAGCGTAACTTATATACCACTTGTTGTTATAGCTTGATTGATGCTTGAAAAAGTAAACATATCCTTCTTCATATTTGTTTCTTATAAAACGTTTTTCTACAAATTGAAGACTATCATCTTGCTCAACACTCGAACTTGCCAAAATAGCTGATTCCATTAGTTTTTGCTGACTCAAAAAGGTTGTGTCAAATTTATTTTCTTTTCCAATGAATTTTAAGGATTTGTAAAAAGCTAATCGATAAGAGACGCTCTCGGATAGGTTAGTATAGATACTGTCTTGTAAATCAACATTTGCATTCGTTAGCATAATAGTACTAACAAATCTATATTTTTCATTATCATGATTTATTAATGAGTTCACGTAGTTTTGTACCTTTTTGTCTTTTTTATAATATGGCATTAACAATTTTAAGAATAAGGTAATATCATATTGATCTACTAGGTTGATTTTGTAATCAACTCGATCTCCAAAACTGTAGTAATAATCGTTATCATCAAGGCTAACAGATACTGAAGGAATTGAACTGTATACACTGTTTTTTTCAGATGTCTCACTCTTAGCTTCGCGAAGGATTAGCGGCTTTTCTCTTTTATAAGAGGAACTTTTTATTCGTTTATTTTCTAATAAATTAGCACTTAATTGATAAACAGATTCTCGATAATCAGCATATAACATCAAATCCCATAAATCTGGATATAGTTTAGAAGTTAGCTCTAATGAATCATCTAAGTAGTAAAAAAAACTTTCTATTGGATTTTCATTGGACGTTATTGGAGGCTCTTGTATTAGTAATGTATTCATTACTTTATATGCTTTTTTTGTTCCATACTTACCGAGCGCTTTTAAGCAAGCAAACTGTAGTTTAGACTGATCAGTAGAAGCTTCGTATTTCCCTTTCAAATAAGAAATAATTTTAGGGTCTTTAATATAGCCTAGTTGTTTGATTAAATAAGGAGCCGTCTCTTCTTTATCACCTTCGGGGAATTCAAAATTATCAATATAGTATATCATACTATCAACATGATCTTTTGTGAATGTAATTCGATTACTTAAATTAACAGCACGTTCAATTCTTAAAGAATCACCGCTTGCAAGATCAGCAAAAAACATTGGGGCATTTGACACTGTAATTGTTTTCCCCAGTAAAACATCTGTGGTAGGAGTGAAAGATTCAAAAAATGTTGAAATAAATTTTGACCTAGGATATCTTGCATTGTATGCCGTACTTATAGTGTAAACTAACCCTTTGTTAATAATTTTTTTTAATTCAATTACTTTTTGACTCCCTGTATCTGTAACAATAACGTGCGCAGTTGGAAGTGTGTCGTTGTTATCGTAAGTTTCTTCTTTTATGATATAGCTCGTTTCCAAATAGGCCTCTAATTCATCCTTCCAAAATTCTTTTAACGTTTCGAAATGGTAATAATCACTATGCTTTAAGTATTTAACATTAATTGATTCGTAGTTTTTTGTGTAAAAAAAGTTTCGGAACTGTTTTACATAATCCCAATCCTCTTTTTTATCTTTTGATTTACGTCGAACAAACCTAATAAGATCATCCATCTCTGGTGGAGTAACGGGTGTTTTTACAGTATATCTCAAAAGGCTATCATGATAAGTTACGTAGTCGTCTTCAATATAATTATTTGTGAAATTTAAAGAATTAAAAAATTGCATTGCTTTAGGCTCTGTAGATTTCGCTGCCATGAAGTAGTAAAAGTTTTTCCATAAAACAGATGCCATGAAAATTGAATCACCTTCGTTGTTTATCAAATAACCAACAGCAGCATTATTTTCTGTTTTTAACGTTTTAATTTCTTTAATTGAATCGAATTCCTCAGAAAACACTTCAAATAGATAAGTTAATTCAAAAGAGTCTTCTTCAATATAATCAAAGTCATTTAACCAATCTGATTGAAAAATATAATAAGAACTGTCGATAGGAGTGAAAGATTGAACATTGTATTTAGGTGGAGAACCTGAAATACTCGTAGCATGTTCAGTATTAATTATAGCTCCAGGAAAAGTAATGTTAAAATCATTTAGAGAAGATGTATAAACAGTTTCTTTATCGGTTGGCTGATTAATTTTAACACTCTTTATAAATCGATCTCCATATATTTTAGCCCATTTACCTGTACCGGACATTTTGAAAAATATAACTTCTAAAGGTGTGAAAACAATTAGCCTTTGCTGAAAATCTCCTCTGCGGGTTTCGTTTAGAATTTGAATAGCATCAAAACCATTTATTTTTATCTCTTTTTGTTCAATAATCTTTCCTTCAATATTTTCAAATAAAAGAGAATCAATTTTTGATTGCCACTCTTTTGGTGAAAAATATTTTAAAGGGAAATAAGTTTGAAATCTTGAAATGAAAAAATTACCACCATTAGCCATGTCTGGGAAGAAATACTGTAAATCATTTGATTTTCCTTTTGTTTCATATAATTTCCCTGGAATAGAAACAGTTATATAGCCATCTTTAGTAGTGAATGGCTCATAAGCTAAATCCAAAAACACTTTCTCAATTTCATCCTTTTTGTGCTTTGCAAGTTCTGATGTGTTTCGAATTATTGGCCGTAAAGTGTACCCCATTTTTCGCAACATTTGAATCACACCTTTTTCACCAGGAAGATGAGCAGCTCCAATTCCAATAAATATTTTTTGTTTTTGAGCTAATGTATCAATACCTATAGCCATTATTCGGTTACGTTCATGTAAGAAATAATGCAAGTAATTGTCTGATTTTGAAGTGATTTTAGTAATTGAATCAATGATATCAAGCTTACCATTTCGGTAGGCGTCTTCCATTGCTTCTCGAACACTCATTTCTTTATTCCATTTTGAGTAATATGATTTTTTATGCTTCTTTCTTTTGTCTTCATTATCTACATCCTCATCAGGAATCATTGCCATAATTTGAAGTTTATTCGTTTCCGAAAAGTCTTCCAAATTCTTCACTTTTATTTTGTTTTTACGTGCGTACTGGTAGATGAATAAATCGAGGTAAGTATTTTCTTCATATTCTTTATTCTGATTTGAACCTCTGTAAAGAAAGCCGTTTTCTAAAGAGTGTTTTTGGCGCAAAGCTTCTTCTAAATCTTTTTTATTTGGAGTTGGAATGCCAACTAATTTTTGATAAAAGTTACCGTCTCCATAACCAAAACTACTCGTCATTCGAGACATTGTTGCTCCATCGTTAGCGGTATACATTTCCTCAATCCAGTTTCCTGGGTTTGATTCTAAGCAAACCATGTCAGCATTATCTAGTGCCATAAAAAAAGTATCTCCTAAATGAAATGCAATCTTGTTACTGACATGCATTGTTCCATACAGATAGGATGTTGAGTTTAAACCATTACCTGAAATCTCCCAAAGTAAACTAGAGGCTTGTTTTTGAGCTGAAATATTTAAAACAAATGCGATGCTTGCTAGAGCAATTAAGATAGATTGTTTCATGAAATTTAATTCGCTTATGACTGCAAGTTTAATAAATATTAACTGTAAAAAATATCAAGTTTTGTTAATAACGATAGAAATCAACTAACAACTGGTTTAATAGGTTTCGAAGTAGTATAAACATGTGTTTATCATTAAGAAGAGTATACTTAAATTTTGTTGTTGTTTATTTTATAATTTAAGAATTACTTGTTTCATTAATATTAGTCTTGCTAACAACATCTATTTGTGTCAATTTAAAAATGAAGAATAAGTGAAACTGATTCGAATATATTATTAGGAATTTTACTGTTGTTTTTTGAATAATTTCTTTTGTGCAATTAAATCGTCACTGGTTTATAGCGGTATAATTACAATTACTAAACTGTGGATATAGTTGCGGGTTCTTTAATAGAATTCCAAAAAGAGTATTCTTCGATAGGTTGATTACTTCCCTCTAGTTTATTAAATTCAATAGGATTATTTGCCAATTTTTTGGTGTTTTTTTTTGTAATCGAATGTAATTTAAACTTCTTAAAGTCTTTTGTAAAATTATATTTTTTGGGCGTACTAATCTAAGGGAATGTTGTCTTTCGTATTGGAATTGTAGTCAAATGAGTTCGTTGTTCTGGTTGTGTTTTCTATAAAAACACAGTTGTCAACTTTTTTATATGAACGTACCGAAACTGTACTTAAAACAAATTAAAAGCTATTGGAAACCCCAATAAAAGAAAAATTGGTCGTAATGTATTGAAACTAAAACTAGGATTCGTAATTACTTTTTTTCACTAGGTACCAACTAGTCAATGCAAATAAAATTGTTAAAATTAAAGTAGATGTCTTATTTCGGCATAAAACTTGTTAATGTTCTGTTAAAATAAATAACATGAAAAGACCTTTAATTTTAAGCATGTTTTGTTTCGTATTTATGATTTCGAAAAGTCAAATGGACTTTTCGGTAAGTGGTATGTATTCGGCTCCTTTAGATCAGTTTTGCATAAACGATTATAATGAGGGTTGGGGTGCTAAATTTGGTTTAGGTTACACATTTCTAACTGACCAAAGCTGGGGTGTTGAAGTAGGAGGGAATTGGTTAATTAGTAATAATGGTTGGAGAAAAGCAGCATTGGATTTTGGAGATTATACTTTAAAAAATAATTTCTATAATTGGCAAATTAAAGGAAATATAGTCTTTGAACAAGGTTTATTTAAACATTACCTTGGGGTTAATGTAGGAAGGGCTAGGTATTTTACGACAGAGTATTTAGGTTTCAATAATACGCAAGAAGATGGTTCAACTTATTTTGATGACGTATTGTACAAACAAAGGGTTTTTCAATATGGTGCTCAAATTGGGACATACATTAAGATGAATGATATAGTATCATTTGATTTAGGAATGTCAGTTTTAAAATCACCTGAATCAGTTAAATATATAAACTTCGAAAGTTATTCGTTTGATGGTGAAGCAATCAATTATGATGAGCCGACATCTTCACCTTTTATGGTTACTATTAGTGCAGGAATTCGAATTAATTTATCTGAGTTAGAAGTTAGTGAGCCTTCTTGTGGGAATGGATATTCATCCAATTCATCTTATAATGATTACGACAATTCTGGATCTAGTTGTAAACGTTCTTCCTCTTCTTCAAGCAGACGTTCATCCTGGTATTCAAACAGAAGTTCTTCTTCTTCTTCTTCTTCTTCTTCTTCTTCGAGTAGTTCTTCTAAAAAATCAACTCCTAAGTTGTATAAAAATGGTAAAACACCAGTTAAATATGAATAATAATTAAGTTGAAATTAAGTACACAAAAAAAGCCACTAGATATCTAGTGGCTTTTTTTGTGTGCTTGTATGGTTGATTAATTCATAAATAATCGAATAGATTGCGCCAATTTAGCTTTCATATCTTTTCTTTCAACTATATAATCAAGGAAACCATGTTCTAAAACAAACTCGGCTGTTTGGAATCCTTTTGGTAAATCTCTACCAATTGTTTCCTTAACAACTCTAGGTCCAGCAAACCCAATTAATGCATTAGGCTCACTAATATTAATATCACCTAACATTGCATAAGAGGCAGTAACACCACCAGTTGTTGGATCAGTTAAGAATGAAATAAATGGTAGCTTTGCTTCTGCAAGTAAACTTAACTTAGCAGACGTTTTAGCCATTTGCATTAATGATAATGCAGCTTCCATCATTCTTGCTCCACCTGACTTAGAAATCAGAATGAAAGGTTTTTTATACCTGATACAATGATCAATTGCTCTTGAAATTTTCTCTCCAACAACAGACCCCATAGAACCTCCAATAAAGTTAAAATTCATACAAGCAATAACGACATCAACATCCTCCATTTTACCATAACCAGTAGTAATAGCATCTGTTAATCCTGTTTTCGCTTTAGCAGCTTTCAATCTGTCTTTGTATTTTTTTGTATCCTCAAACTTTAAGGGATCTCCAGAAATTAGTTTTGGACTTAATTCAGAATATTTTCCGCCATCAAACAAAAACGAAAAATACTCCGTAGAGTTAATTCTTTCATGATGCACACAAGTAGGGCAAACCCATAGGTTCTCCTTATGCTCATCAGCAGTCATCATTGTTTTACATTTTTTACATTGATGCCAAAGCCCTTCAGGAGTTTCCTTCTTAGCTATTGTAGGCGTATCAATGTTATCTTTCATTCTCTTAAACCATCCCATAATAAGGTGTTTTAAATTTGAAGGTCAAAATTAATAAAAAAAGGATCATCTTAGTTTTTTAATGTCAATGTCTTTTACACAACTGTTGTTGGATAACCTAACTCCTTATTTATTAAGGTGTTTAAGTACCTCTTTGGTTATGTTTAAACTTGAATCGGCGTACATAAACGCACCACTTCCGGCAGGAGAGTACACATAATCATACCCGTTTTTTTGCGCAAAATGATAAATTTTTTGATTGATATCTTGATTTAGTTTTTCCCGATAGATTTTGATTGAATCTTGAACACCAGCCAATGAATTTTGTTTTGATTTTTCAAATTGGAGTTTGAGTTCATAGTAGTTTTTCAAAGTGGATTGATCAATTTCAATATTTTCGTTTTTTAACCCAGTTAAAGAATCATTTAACTGATTAATGTCGGCTTGTAACCCTAGTAAATTACTAGCAGCATTATTTTCAATGTTTTTTATCAACTCTTCAAACGCTATCGAAAGTTGATATTCTTTATAAATATCATTTATGTCTATGAAGCCTGTTTTCAGCTGTTGATCATTGCAACTAATTAAAAATAAAGAACTTATAACTAAAAGTTTTAACATTAAAAAGTACTGAGGTTTTGATGCTAATTTAAAGCGGTTGAAAAAACTACCGTTTTTGGTGATAAATTTTGAATGATACATAGGGCTAAACTATTGAATTTTACTAATTTCACACAACTATGGCAGGAAGTATTTTTGGAAATATATTTAGAGTGTCCACTTTTGGAGAATCACACGGTAAAGGTTTAGGAGGAGTAATTGATGGATGCCCAGCTGGGGTTGAAATTGATGAAGAATTTATACAGGCTGAATTAGACAGAAGAAAGCCTGGTCAAAGTAAAATCGTTACACAAAGGAAGGAAGGAGATAAAGTCGTTTTTTACTCGGGAATATTCGAGGGGACATCAACAGGAACTTCAATCGGTTTTGTGATCGAAAACGACAATCAAAAATCAAGAGACTACGATCATATAAAAGATAAATTTCGTCCATCTCATGCAGATTATACCTTTTCAGAAAAGTATGGTGTAAGGGACTATAGAGGCGGTGGAAGGTCTTCGGCTAGAGAAACTGTAGCAAGAGTAGTTGCTGGTTCGATTGCTAAATTAGTTTTGAAACATTTTGGAATTACGATTAATGCTTATGTTTCTCAAGTCGGTTCAATCCAAATGAAACAGTCCGTTAAGGAAGTAGATTTATCGAAAATTGAAAACAATATTGTTCGATGTCCAGATGAATCTGTAGCCGAAACAATGATTGAACATATAATGCAAGTTCGAAAGTCAGGTGATACAATTGGAGGAGTTGTTGATTGTGTTGTTAAAAATGTTCCCGTTGGAATTGGAGAGCCTGTTTTTGATAAATTACATGCCGAATTAGGTAAAGCTATGTTATCGATTAATGCTGTTAAAGGTTTTGAATATGGTTCAGGCTTTGAAGGCGTTAAGCAAAGAGGTTCAGAACACAACGATATTTTCGAAACTGTTGATGGTGTTTTAAAAACAAAAACAAATAATTCGGGTGGAATACAAGGTGGAATTTCTAACGGACAAGATATTTACTTCCGAACTGCATTTAAGCCAGTAGCTACAATCATGATCGATCAAGATTCGATTGATGTAAATGGTGACAAAGTAACTGTTTCTGGAAAAGGTCGTCATGACCCTTGCGTAGTTCCTAGAGCTGTTCCTATTGTAGAGGCAATGGCAGCAATTACTATTCTGGATTACATTATGCTTTCAAAAACAAATAAGCTTAGTAATATTCTATAATGAAAAGAAAATTCCCACTGCATTGGCAAATCTTAATAGGTTTAATATTAGGAGTATTATATGGAGGAGGAGTTAGTCTTTTTGCAGATTCAGCAAGTTCAGTTGAAGCTATTCAGGAATTTACAGCACATTGGATAAAGCCTTGGGGAACCATCTTTGTGAATAGTTTGAAACTGATTGCTGTACCTTTAGTTTTATTCTCGTTAGTTAATGGAATTTCCGGATTAAAGGATGTTACTAAATTAGGCAGTATTGGAGGAAGAGCAATTGGGTTTTATGTAATTACTACTGTAATAGCAGTTTCTGTTGGTTTGTTGGTCGTAAATGGATTTAAGCCTTGGGAATCATTAACGGCAGAATCTGGACAAGATATTATTCGTTCCTTTTCTGATAAAGCAGAAGGTAAGATTAGTTCAGCGTACAATGTTAAAGGAAGCGGACCATTGCAATTTTTAATTGATTTAGTACCTGAGAATATTGTTGAGGCCGCATCAATGAATAAAAACATGTTGCAGGTTATTACTTTCGCAATCCTTTTTGGAATAGCTTTAATATCGATCAAGTCAGATAAATCAGAACCGGTTAAAAAGTTTTTTGACGGCGTAAATGAGGTTGTTCTTAAAATGGTTGATTTTATTATGTACCTCGCGCCAATTGGAACTTTTGCCTTGATTTCTAATGTTTTTGTACAAAATAGTAATCATTTTGGTGATTTAATTATTGGAATCGGAGGGTATTTCATGAGTGTCATCTTCGCACTTGTATTACTAGCATTGGTTTTATATCCTCTTATTTTATGGGTATTCGCAAAAGTAAATCCTTTACAGTTTTTAAAAGCTATTGCACCAGCTCAATTATTGGCATTTTCAACAAGTTCAAGTGCGGCTACTTTACCTGTTACAATGGACTGTGTTAAAAATAATGTTGGTGTTAGTGAAGAAATCACCAGTTTTGTACTGCCTTTAGGTGCTACCATAAATATGGATGGTACAAGTTGTTATCAAGCAGTTGCTGCAGTTTTTATAGCCAATGTAATGGGGTTTGATTTAACAATGATGGATCAGCTTACTATTGTTTTAACGGCCACTCTTGCAAGTATCGGCTCGGCAGCAGTGCCTGGAGCAGGAATGGTAATGTTGGCAATTGTGTTAGGTCAATTAGGCGTTCCCATGGAAGGTATAGGATTAATATTAGGAGTTGATAGATTATTAGATATGTGCAGAACTGTAGTTAATGTAACCGGTGACGCAATGGTTTCTACTGTAATAGCAAAACAAGTAGGGCAATTAAAGATTAAATCAGGCGTTGAGTAAAAATTGATTAAATATATTGAAATGAAAATAGTGAAAAAGTTATTTAAGGTTGTTGGAATATTAGTGTTTTTGTTGATACTATCACTAATTACAATTCCAATATTGTTTAAGGACCAAATCGTTGAAAAAGTAAAGGAAATAGCGAACGATTCTGTAAATGCTAAAATTGATTTTGGGGATTTTGATTTATCGTTAATAGCATCATTTCCAAGTTTTACTTTTGAGATTAATGACGTAAGTGTTATAAATAAAGCACCTTTCGAAGGAGATACTTTAGCACATATTGGAAACATAAATTTAGAGTTGGATTTAGGAAGCGTTATTGATGGTCGTTATGTTGTTTCTAGTTTTAATATTAATGATTTAACAGCGAATGCTAAGATTTTAAAAGACGGTAAAGCAAACTGGGATATCGCTATTGAAGATTCATCAGCAGTTGAAGAGGACGTTGAAGGGGTTGACGAAGAAGTAACTGAAGAAGAAGGTGATTTAATTACTGGCTTAGAGTCTTTTTCAATTAACAATGTAAATCTTTCATATGTTGATCTAGAATCAGAAATGGTTGCTCTTGTAAAAGGATTTAATCAATCAGGAAGTTTAATCATGGTAAATGATTCAACAGATATAAATATAAATACAACAATTAATTCCATTTTATTCGATTTAGAAGGAGAACGATTAGCAAATAACCTAAAGTTCGAATCTAAATTAATGCTGAAAGCTGATTTAGCTACAATGTCGTTTCAGTTTAAAGAAACATTGATTAAGTTAAATGAATTAAAAATAGGAGTAGACGGAACAATGGCAATGCCGGATGACATGAACTTTGATTTAGCAATTACGGCAAAAGACAATAAGTTTAAAGATATTTTATCTCTTATTCCAGCTTCTTACTTATCGGATTTAGAAGGAGTAGAAACAAAAGGTACTTTTAATTTAGGTGCGCATTTAAAAGGTGAAATGACTGATGAAGATTTACCTGGATTTGATGTGGTTTTTGAAATTCATGACGCTTATTTAAAATACCCAGACTTACCTGAGGCGGTGGATAATATCCAAATGGATTTAGTGATTAACAACAAAGACGGAATTATTGATCACACTGTGGTTGATTTGAAACTGTTTCATTTAGAATTGGCTAAAAACCCAATTGATATTAAGTATTATTTAACCAATGTTGAGTCTGACCCAACAATGAAAGTATCTATAAAATCAAAATTCCGATTAGAAAATCTTGCTAAAGCGATTCCGATGGAAGAAGGGGAAGAGCTTAAAGGTGGATTAAACGTTAATCTTGATTTTGCGGGGAAATTAAGTTCTATTGAAAATGAAAAGTATGAAGAGTTTAAAGCTGGTGGTCAAGTTATTTTTGATAACCTCGTTTACAAAACACCCGATTTACCAACTACACTTATCAAAACAGGTTATTTAAACTTCTCATCACATTACTTAGAGGTAAGTAATTTTGATATGCGTTTAGGGAAAAGTGATTTAACTGCTAATGGAAGAATTGATAACATATTAACATATGTATTTAATGACTCAATAATTGTTGGACGTTTTAATTTAAAATCTAATTACTTTGATTTAAATGAATTGATGGAAGAAGATAGCATTGAAGTTTCAGGTAATGGTGAAGTAGACGAAGCTAGTATAGCAATTATGAGAGCTCAAGCAATAACGGATTCAATTGAATCCGAAGAACCATTGGAAGTATTTGAAATCCCAAAGAATGTAAACTTTGTATTGGCTTCTAACTTCAAAAAGATTGATTTTGAAGATATGCCAATTGATGACTTTAAAGGTCAAATCGTTTTAGAAGGTGGAATTGCACATTTTAAAGACGCCTCAATGAAAATATTTGATGGTGTGATTAAGATGGATGGAGATTACAATACTGTTAACATGGCTCATCCTTCAACTAGTTTAGATTTTAGCATTGATGACATGGAGATTAAAAATGCTTACAAAGCCTTTAATCCAATTAAAGAAATGGTTCCAATCGCTGAAAAAGCAAATGGAAAATTTCATACAGATTTAAAATTCACATCTAAGCTTACGGATAGTTTAACACCTGTTTATTCTACAATGAATGGTAAAGGTTCTTTAAACACAACCAATTTAGGATTTTCAGAAACGGATGGTTGGAGAAATTTAATGGATGCTTTAAAAATTAAAAAAGAGAAGTTTGATAAAATTAAAGCGGAAGACATTAAAGTTATTTATGAGTTTAAAGATGGGAAATTATATACTGAACCATTTAAATTGAATTTAGGAAACATAAAAGGAGAGGTTAGTGGTTGGACATCTTTTGATAATTCTTTAGAATATAAATATGCTTTAAAAATACCTAGGGATGAATTGGGTGGCGCAGCAAATGGAGCAGCTTCTTTTGCAGAAAGTCTTGCTGGTAAAAATGGCATGGATGTTTCACTAGGTGAATTTGTTAATCTTGATGTGATTGTAACGGGTACAATGGAAAAACCCAAATACAAGGTTATGCCTTCAGGAACAAGTGGAGAATCATCTGTTAAGAATCAGGCTAAAGCCGTTGTTAAGGAAAAGATTGCTGAAGCAAAAGAAAAGGTAAAAGAGGAAATCGATAAAGTAAAAGGGCAAGTAATTGACGAAGCAGATCGATTAAAAAAGGAAGCGGAAGAAAAAGTACAAGCTGAAGTTGATCGATTGAAAAAAGATGCTGAGGAAAAGGTGAAAGCTGAAGCCGAGAAGGTAAAAGAAAAAGCAAAGGATGATGTTAAGAATAAAGCGAAAGATTTATTCAAAAAAAAGGGATTGGGGTTTTAATATCAATTTAAAATTTGGTGCATTTTTAGAATGCAGAGATATAAAATAAAAATAGAGTGTGAATAAATTAACAGCTACCATAATAAGTGTGTTTTTAATTACGACTGTCTGCGCTCAGTCTGAAAGGAACTGTGTAGAGTTTAGTAATAAAAAAGCCGAGAAAAAGTTTTTCAAAATGAGAGACTTAGATTATCCAATGGATAGAAATGGAACAATTTCAGAAATGAAAGAGTTAGCGAGTAAATATTCAAATTATCCCGATTTAATTGCTTTTATTGCTGAGCATTACCATCATACGGCTTACCGTGCAATGCAGCCTAATGTTCGAGTTAAGGTTAAAGCGAATGCTAAAAAATGGTTTAATGAATTGTCTGAAATTTGTCCTTCATATCAAGGTCACTTGGCGTACTATTGGTTGGGTAGAATGAACCATGAAGAAGGTGATTTTAAAACAGCGGCTACTTATTTTAAACAATATCTTGATAATGAAGCTGAACCACCAAAAGAGTATAAAAAAATAGCAGAAAATTTAGCTGCTGAATATTTTGTTAAACGTGATTTATTGGCTAATCCTGTTGATTTTGATCCTAGAAATGTAAAAGGTGTAAGTACAGAGCATGATGAGTATTTACCAATGCTATCACCCGATAATGAATGGGTTTTCTTTACTCGAAAAAGAAACACGCCTCCTAATATTATGTTACCTCCAGGAGCAATAGGAAATGATGATAAAGAATACTTCACAAGAAGTAGGGCATTTAGTACGGACTCATTTTCAAGAGGGATGTCTTTGGGGCAACCATTTAATATGCACATGCAGCCAATTTTAGATATAAATAGTAACAATCAATTAGTTGGTTTAGGTGGAGCATGCTTAACGCCCGATAATAAAACAATGTACATAACAGCTAATATTCTTATTACTCCATTAAAAGAAAGACATGGATATAAGAATACAGAGTTGTTAAAATCGGAATATAAAAATGGGCTTTGGACGGCATTAAAAAGTTGTGGAGCAATAAATAATGAGCAAGGTAAGCCAACCTGGGAAGGTCAACCTACAATTTCGTCAGATGGTAAAATGCTGGTTTTTTCTTCGGTAAGACTTTCAAGTACAGCTCGTTTTTCAGGTGATGATGAAATGCTAACGATGGACTTATTTTATTGTAATAAATTACCTAACGGATCATGGTCGGAACCGATTAATATGGGTGACTTAATCAATACAAAAGGTCACGAAAAAACTCCTTTTTTACATACGGATAGTAAAACTTTATACTTTTCATCTGACGGACATCCAGGAATTGGAGGTTATGATATTTTTTATACACGCATGGACGTCAATGGAAATTGGATTAAACCCATTAATATCGGCTATCCAATAAACTCCGAAAAGGACGAGCACGGCTTAATTGTGAGCTTAAATGGTAAAACAGCATATTTCACAAGTGGTGATCAAGGTGTTGCCAGTAACGGAGGTTTACAGTTAGTTTCTTTCCCGCTTTATGAAGAAGCAAGGCCTGAAAAAGTGGTAATGATGAAAGGGACCTTAAAAGATGAAAATGGAGATCCTGTGAAAAATGGAAGCATTTCCGTTACCGATAAACAAACTGGAGAAGTACATGATGGATTAGTTGATAAAGAATCAGGTGAATACGTTGTTGTTTTACCAGTTAAAGATCCTAAGCGACCGCCTGTTCAACCTGAACAAATTACAATTACACTAAACGATGAAGAGGTTATTGCTGATTATGGTAGTGAAGTTCTGCAAATAAACGGAAAGGATGTAATTGTACCACCTGGTGGGGAAATTGTATTGGTGAATAAAAAGCAAGAGGTTTTAGCAAAAGACGAAAAAGTTGCTGAAGTAAATGGAACTGAAAAAATAATTAAAAAGAGTGATAAAATTCGTCAAATCGATGGTGTTGATTTCGTAGTTCCTGTTAATCATGAAGTGTTAGATTTAGCAGGAGAAGCTGTTATCTTGCCAAAGAAAGGTATTGAAAAAGAAAAACAACGTTATGTTGTCAATGCTACGGGTGAGGGTAAAGCTTTTACTACAGCTGTTTTAGAGGTTGAGCCAGATTCCATAGACGGTGCAGAAAAGATTTACGCAAAAGAAGCTATGCAAATTGAAACGTTGGCTAAAAACAAGCCAATCCGACTTAATGAAGTTAACTTCTATACAAGTTCTACTATCCTTAATGGAAAATGTATGGATGTTTTGGATGAGTTAGTTGTGTTTTTAAATTTGAAGAACAATATGAAAATAGCTATACATGGGCATACTGATAATAGAGGTGATGCTGCTAAAAACTTAGCATTATCAAAGGAAAGAGCAAAATCAGTTATGGACTTTTTGCTAGCGAATGGAATTGATCAATCAAGATTAACTTACAACGGATTCGGCTCATCAAAACCAAAATCATCAAACTCTACTGAGAATGGAAGGTTAGTCAATCGTCGTGTTGAATTTGTTATTCAATCTTTATAATAGATGTGTCTTTTTTCATCTTATTATTAATTTTCAAACTCAGCCATGCCTGAAAGTATGTCTTATTCCGATGAGAATAACGGTGAAAATAGGAAAAAGTTTATATCGTATTGATTACGATAATCATATTGTAACAGAATATGATTCGTTGAAAATCACAAAAACAAAAAGCTCTTATGCCTTTGAATTAAAGGCTAACAAAATCATTTTAAACTGTTAATCAATAAAAGAGTTGAATTGATTAATTAGTAACTATATTAGCTTAAAATTTAAACTAACAAAAATGGCAAATTTCGAAGGTCAAGAATTCAAAATTAACAAAGGTCTAATAGGCTTTGTAGTAGTTGCAGTGATTACACTTGTGATATTATTTAAATCGGCGGTTACAATGGATGCTGGGGAAGCAGGTGTTGTTTTTAAAACGTTTAGTGGAGGTGTTGACACCGAGAATGTTTTAGGAGAAGGGTTTCATGTTATTTTACCTTGGAATAAGGTAATTGTTTATGAAGTAAGACAACAAGAAGTAAAAGAGAAGATGGAAGTTCTATCTTCAAATGGACTAGAGATTGAAATTGATATTTCAATTTGGTATTTAGTTGATTTTAAAAACCTTCCAAGATTACACCAAGAAAAAGGAATAAATTACAGAGACCGCGTTTTAAAACCGGCAATGAGATCAGCAATGAGAAGTGTTGTTGGAAGATATACTCCTGAAGAAATCTACTCTACAAAAAGAGATGCTATTCAAATTGAAATTTTAGATGAAACTAAAACGATTTTAGCCAATCAGTACATCTTAACTGAAAGAGTGTTAGTTAGAGATATCGCACTCCCATCTACTATTAAAACAGCGATTGAAAAGAAATTAAAACAAGAGCAAGAATCTTTAGAGTATGAGTTTAAATTAATTAAGCAAAAGAAAGAAGCTGAAAGATTGAAAATAGAAGCTATTGGTAAGGCAGAAGCGAATTTAATTTTAAGTGCTTCTTTAACTGATAAAATATTAAGAGAGAAAGGTATTGAAGCTACTTTAAAGTTAGCAGAGTCACCAAATGCTAAGGTTGTGATTGTTGGTAACAGCGATGGAATGCCATTGATATTGGGGAATAAATAATTAGAAATTATTTGATGCAAAAAAGGGATTAAGGTTTAACCTCAATCCCTTTTTTAGTTTTATAAACTAGTATTACTTAATTTTTACGATTAAGGTATTTTTTTCCATTTTTCCAAATGATCTTACTGATGTGATTAGCTCTCCATTAATCTCTAATAAAATTGGTCGGTTGAGATGTTTCATGGAAAAGCCTGAAATCACCTTTTTACCTTTTGGCGAAAATTGAATTTCTAAAGTATTTTTTTTCTTTATAACACGTAAGACTAAACTCCCAATATCAATTGATTTTCTATCGTTTTTAAGAAAGAGATAACTGTTTAAACTATCCGGTTTCCAAAGGAATTCATTGTTTGAATTGAATATTAGACTTGACTGGTTTTGATCAATAAAAGCCTTGAGATCTTCAACTTTAGAGGCTGGTATTTTAATGGCTAAATTAGCCATATTGTTATAAATCCCAAATTCTTTAAAAATAGCTTCAAGATTTTTTTTATCTTCTGAAGCTTCTTTTAATTCGGCCATTCTATCAAAACACAGTAAAGCACTTTCAGCCGGGGTTAAGGTAAGTTCTCCAGAGAAAGTTTTCCCTTCGGGATGTGAGCCGCATGATATTAAAATAGCAGAAGAAATAATAAAGGTTAAAAGACGCATAAATTTAGTTTTCTTAAAAATAATAAAAAGTGATATCAAATAATAGGTGTTGACAAGCAATTAATAAATAGACCAAAATAAATTATAATAAATCGGTAATTTGCTAAACCGTTAAATTCCTTATTTTGAGAAAGTTTTTAGTTCGTTTCTGGTTGTTTTTTGTATTTGTAATAGGACTTTCTTGGACTTTCTTTTATGGAATCGGAAATTGGGATTTATTAGGTGAGCTTCCAAGCACGCAACAATTAGAGAACCCTAAGTTTTTTCAAGCATCAGAGATTTATTCGGCTGACGGAAAGTTAATTGGAACCTATTATACAGAGAATAGAATAAATGTTGAATATAAACAAATTCCGTCCAATTTAGTAAACGCATTAATAGCAACAGAAGACAAACGTTTTCACAATCACTCAGGAGTTGATTTTCAAGGAGTAGGAAGAGCGATCGTAGGAGTTTTTGTAGGTGGTAAAGGTGGTGGAAGTACAATCACCCAGCAACTTGCTAAGATGCTTTTCACGAACACAGGTAAACGTGGAGCTTTTGTACGCGTGAAACAAAAACTAAAGGAGTGGGTGATGGCTACTCGAATTGAAAGTTTGTATACAAAGAATGAAATCTTAACGATGTATTTCAATCAATTTGATTTTTTACATTCTGCGGTTGGAGTTTACAATGCATCAAGAGTTTACTTTGGTAAAAACCTAAAAGACCTTACAATTGAAGAATGTGCGACTTTGGTTTCTATGTTTAAGAGTCCTGTTCGATATAATCCTATGAAGCATTCTAAAGATAATCACAGATGTATAAACAGAAGGAATACGGTTATGAAGTTGATGCAGAACTCAGACTTTATTTCTCAATCTGAATTTGACTCTCTTAAAGTAATTCCTTTAAAAGTAGCCGAAATGGATATTTCTGGAGGAAGCGAATATGCAGCTTATTTCAGAGAACATATAAGAGGTTTTATGAAAAAATGGGCGAAAAAGAATAATTATAATTTATATACTGATGGTTTGAAGATTTATACTTCTATTGATTCTGAAATGCAAAGAGCTGCTGAAAAAGCCATGACTAGGCATCTTCAAAAAGAATTGCAGCCTAATTTTGAGCGAGAATGGAAAAACAGAAAGAATGGTCCTTTTGATTTTTTAACAGGAAAGGCTGACCAAGAAAAGCAAAAATTAAAGGACATTTTATATGTTGCTATGAGAAGGACTAGTCGGTATAATAATAGATATTATAAACGAAATTATTTATTGAAGTCCTATGATGAATACAAAAAGTGGAAAGTTCCTTATACTATTATTCAGGATTCGTTAGCAAAGTATAAGGATGTTTTACATGAGGTTGAATTTGATTTAAAAATTTTAAAGCGCAAAGATTCTTTAAAGTATTTCGAAAAAGACTTACTTGATATTTATCAAGAAAAATTTGATGATGTATTATCTAAATATGAAGATTATCAAGAAGATGCAGGAGACTTAAAAGAAGAAGCTGATAAATCTTATGCTGCATATCAAGAACTTTTAAAGCCGTTTGATGATTCGATGAAGCTTGTGTTTAATAAAAAGGTTAAGATGGATGTATTCTCTTGGAGAAAAGGAAGAACGATTACTAAAACAATGTCTCCATTAGATTCTATTTATTATCATAAAAAATTCTTACGTGGTGGAATGTTAAGTGTTGATGCTACAACAGGCTATGTTAAATCATGGGTAGGGGGAATAAATTACAAGCATTTTAAATATGATCATATTCATGCTAAACGTCAAGTTGGTTCTGCTTTTAAACCGTTCGTTTACGCAGCTGCCATCGAACACGGAATGGACCCTTCTACTGTTATTATGAATAAAGAAGTGACCTTTCATAAAGGTGAATACGGAATTCCTGAATCTTGGACACCTGCTAATTCTGGTGCTAAAAATTTAGAGTATGAATTAATCACGTTAAAAACAGGTTTAGCTAAATCAATCAATTGGATCGCTGCAGGTTTAACAAAGAGGTTAGGAGTTTATACAGCTGTTGAGTTTGCAAAAAGGTTTGGTTTAAAAGGAACAATTCAACCGGTTCCATCAATATGTTTAGGTACTGCAGATGTTTCACTTTGGGAAATGGTAGGTGCCTATACGGCTTTCACAAATAAAGGAGAGCGATTTGAACCTGTTACGTTGCTTCGAATTGAAGATAAGAATGGAAAGCTTTTATTTAAAACAACGCCTAAAAAGTTTAAAGTTTTAAGTGAATCTACGGCGAGTCAGATGTTGGAATTGATGGAAGGGAATACAACTCGTTTTCAAGATAATGGGAAAACGATTCAAGGCACGGGTTACCGGTTAAGAACCAACAAACCTTATGGAGGTTTTGCTAAAAGTGTTAAGATTTCTGGGAAAACAGGAACAACTCAAAATAGTTCTGACGGATGGTACATGGGGATTTCTAATAACATTGTAACGGGTGTTTGGGTTGGTTGTGAAGATAGGAGTGCTCACTTTAGAAATGGAGCCTTAGGACAAGGTGCAAATATGGCTTTGCCAGTTTGGGGTTATTATATGAAAGAAGTTTTGGCAATATTGAAAAACTAGAAATTACTTAATTAAGCATTAGGCAACTCGTTTTTAATTCCATAAATTTTATAAAAAGATTATATAAATGCATTTTTTCGGTGATTACGCTTTACCAGTAGTATTATTTATAATCATGGTAGGAATTGGTTTAAGCACCAATTTAGCAGATTTTAAGGCACTTATTAAGTTTCCGAAAGCCGCAATTTTAGGGATTCTATCTCAAATCATATTATTGCCATTTATTGCGTTGTTAATTGGCTGGGGATTAAATTATAGTGACGAAGTAACTCTAGGTTTATTGCTTTTAAGCCTTTGTCCTTCAGGAACGGGTTCTAATATTATTACCAAAATGGTTAAAGGGAATTTAGCCTTATCCGTTTCGTTAACCACAGCGAGTAACATTAAGAGTTTATTAACAATCCCGTTATTTTTAAGTCTTTACTTAAAAGAAATTCAAGGTGAAATGGGAGAGATAGATTTACCTTTTTATGATTTAAGTTTTAGAGTTTTCGTATTGGCCATCATTCCAACAGCAATAGGAGTTTTACTGTCTATCAAAGTACCCAAACTAGTTGAAGTAACTAAAAAGACTTTAAAATGGTTATTGCCAGCTTTACTGTTTGGTGTGTTTACTGCAATTATGTTTTTGGACGATAAGAAAGAGGCGGATGTAAACATTTTCGAAATGTTGATTCCAGCTGTAATTATTAACCTGGTTTCAATGTTGACTCCTTACTATCTAGTTCGCTTGTTTAAAATTGAAAGTAGACAAGCTTTAGCGATTGGAATTGAAGGTGGACTTAAGAATAGTGCGATTGGTTTATTAATTGCAACAACGTTTTTGAAAATTCCAGAAATTGAATTGTTAATCTTAGCGTATAGTTTTGTTAGTTTTTATCTAACGTTTGTTGTATCACTTTTAATAAAGAAAATAGAAGGTTAGAGTTCTGATTCTAAAATTTCTTCTTTATGATTTGATTCAACAGTTATTTTAATATTAACCGGAATTCTAACCATATATTCTAAATTTTCGGCAATCGACTGTACTAGTTTGTTTTCAGCATCAATTACCCAATTGATTTTAATTTCAGAAATACATTCAATTTCTTTTAAACGAATTAAGAAAAAAAGCAAACCACGTTTTGAGTTTTTACAAAGGTGTGAAAATTTTAAATTTAAGTTTAGTTTGAATGGATTGGAACTCTTGATATTTGAAAGGGATTTTATAATAGAAAGGAAGAATGGATTTTCTTTTTCTATTGAACAATTTCCTTTAATTTCCATTGTTGAAGTCTCAACATCAAATTTAAATTCAGGAGTGTTTTCTGTTCCTTTTAAATATAAAGATTTCATGGCTCGTATTTCTTACTAGTAATTTGCATCATTTTTTAGTTTTTGAAAAGTGCTAATATACCAACATAGGTATTCTGTATGTTAACGATTGTTTTTCCTCGTTGAAAGTTATAACCAATTTTCTCTAAATTGTTAATTAATAAAAAAACATCCCGATAACCAAGTATCTAATACCTTTTCCTAATGCCATTGCAATTAAAACCTTAATTGGATTCGATCTAAATATTCCAAGCCCTATTGCGATAACATCGCCAATAACTGGCATCCAAGTTAAAAGTCCCATCCAGCCACCATACTTTTGGATTACCTTTTGGAAGTTTTGAATTTTTCGACGTTTAACTCTGCAATATTTTTCGATCCAATCCCATTTAGCTAACCAACCCAATAGGTAAGTAAGCATTCCTCCTAAAGTATTTCCTGCCGTTGCAAAAACCACTGCTAACCAAAGATTTTCTTTTTCTACAATTGCAGCGAAGTGTAACTCTGAGCTAAACGGCACAAAGGTAGCCGCGAGGAAGGAGGAAAGAAAAAGTAAAAAAAATGTCATTTATTAAATCGTCATTAACTCTTTAAATCTTGAGGTTTGTCTTCTTGATATTTCTAATTTTTCACCACTTTTTAAGGTTACTCTTAAACCTCCATTAAACCAAGCTTCAACTTTTTCAATCCAAGTTAAGTTAATGATGTATTTGCGGGAGATTCTAAAATACTCTTTGTCACTTAATCGTTTTTCCAAATTATTTAACGACTTTAAAATCATTGGTTTACTGTCTTCAAAATAGAGACGTACATAATTCCCCTCAGATTCGAACATTCTTACTTTATCCATCTTAACAAACCAACATTTTTCACCATCTTTAATGAATATTTGCGAGTCATAGCTGAGCTTTTCGGTTGAAGTATTTAAACCTTCTTCCTCTTTTTGTTCGATAACTTTGCTAATTGCCTTCTCTAATCTGGTTAATTCAACGGGCTTCAAAATATAATCTAGAGCATTAGCCTCAAAAGCCTTAAGCGCATATTCGTCATAAGCAGTTACAAAAATTATTTGAGGCACAACATGAAGATGTTCTAACACTTCAAAACCAGTCATTCCAGGCATTTGAATATCAAGGAAAACTAATTCAGGATTTAATTCCTCAATTTTATCAATCGCTTCTTCTCCATTTGATGCTTCGCCAACTATTTCAATTTCAGGAAACTTCTCTAATAACTTTGTTAATTCAACTCTTGCTAATCTTTCGTCATCAACTAATAATGCTCTCATAATGAATAAATGTTCTCTTCCTTAGCCCAACTATACAATCAAGTTTTTGGAATTTTAAGTTTAGTGATTACTTCGTTTTCGTTTAAATTCTTAATTTCAAAATTGGCTTTATCACCAAATATAAATTGTAATCGTTGTCGGCTGTTCTCAATTCCAAATCCACTAGCAGACTCACTAGAAACATCTTCGTCAGGAGAATATTGTCCTGAGTTTACTATTTCTAAATTCAATTCTGTCTCATCTGCAAGGCAATTAATGCGTAGATGTCCACCTTTTATTAATTTTCCAATACCGTGTTTAATAGCATTTTCAACCAATGTTTGAATTAGCATTGGAGGAATTTGATAATGATTACAACTATCGGAGGTTTGGATTGAATATTCCAATCGCTCTTCAAACCTTATTTTTTCAAGATTTAAATAATCCCTTACCAATTTCAATTCTTCTTCAAGGTAAATAAGCTGTTTCTTTTCGATTGTTAAAGTATGTCTTAAGATATTACTTAATTGCGTAATTCCTTCTTTAGCTTTTAAAGTATCCTCATCAATTAAAGCCCTAATTCCATTCATACTATTAAATATAAAATGTGGATTAAGTTGAGATTTAAAATGGTTTAGTTGAATTTCCTTAATTTGACTTTGTTGCTTTAAATTTAGAATTTCTTCTTTCTTAAAATTCTTAAAAAAGTAAGTTGAGAAATAAATGATTCCCCAAATAAAATATACAGTTCCAAAAGTTCCCGATTGAGCAAAGAAATCAGCTTTGGTGAAGTTTTTAATTAATCCGTTTTCCCAACATGAACTTAAGAGGTAGAGTAGAGATATATTTAAAACCCCAACCAATACACTAAGAATTGCTAGTTTATGAAAACTCCGGTTAATCGTTTCTTTTTGCCAACCATATAATCTAATTATAAATCTTACAAAATGAGAAATAACTATGCCTAATAATACGATCAGCAATGAATACGCAGCATCATCAATTGTAAGCCGCTTATTCGATAAATAATTAAAAATAAGGTTGCCAGATGTAAATGCACTCCAACCAAATAGTTGCAATACCCAATACATTTGTTTCTTCTTACTCCACATGATTTAAAAATACGCTTAAAGTTTTTATTAATCAAAGCACTTTAAATGAAGGGGTAGTTTATGTTATATTTGGTTTAAAAAATTGTTGCATGAACTTTTTAGCCCATTCCATATTATCGCCTCAAAAACCACTTGTAATGTTGGGCAATTTAGCAGGTGATTTTGTAAAAGGGAGTAAAATGATCGGGCTACACCAAGATGTCATTGTAGGTGTAAAAATGCATAGGTCTATTGATACTTTTACAGATAGTCATCTATTAGTTAAGGAAGCTAAAGATATGGTTAGATCAGAATTTAGATTGTTTTCTGGAGTTGTGATTGATATGTTTTGGGATTATTTCGTTGCAAACTCGATGATTGAGAACGGATATGATTTATTGTCAAGCCATATTGATTATGTTTATAGCTCTGCCAATACGAATTTTAATAATTTACCCGAAGCTTTTAAACCCGTTTTTCCATACATGGAAAAATACAATTGGTTAGGAGCTTATTCAACCAAGGAAGGGTTGGAAAGTATAATGCTACAGATGCGATATAGGATAGAAAATAAATCTCCACTAGATGAAGCTGTTAGAATTTTAGAAACGCGTGAACAAGAGTTTCAGCCTTTGTTTAATCAGTTTTGGAAAGAAGCTTTAAAAGAGTTCAAATTTTAGAAAATTATTCTTCCATTTCAAGTAAAGCTTTTCGATTAAAATTTTCAATTATTTGAAGGCTATTTTTTATAATCGAACAGTTTTTTAATTCGTGTATAATTTTAGAAAAATTTGCTAGAATATAAACAGAAGGCTTTCCGAAATAATGCAGAATTTAATCAAAACAGTAAGCTGAAATTAGCAGGAAATATTAATATTAAATAGATCTAATTGTTGAAGCAATACTTCAATACGGATTAAGTAACGGCACCTCTTGAATTAAAATCACCTGAAATTTAAAAGTATGTTAAACATACTGAATAAGAAGTAGTTTAAGTTACTCTTATTCAAATAGAAACGTTAAAGAAAGAACAGAGATTATTTTTACCTTTTCTCATTTATAGAACTCTTAGCTAGTTACTAAAAGCAACCTTTTTTTGCTCGATGCCCAATTCTCTTTTCAGGAACAAAAATTGTATATTTGAGCCTAGAAAAATTGAAAAAAAATTCTATTATATCGATGCTTGCGAGCAAATGGCTATTTAGTTTTGTTATTGTTTTAACGATTTCTTTATCGTTAACTGCGTTTGTAGGAGATTACAAAAACGAGAAAGAGCTTATAAAAGTAGCCGATAAGTACTTTGATGCTGGAGGTTACGATCAATGCTTAGACTTGTACTCTCAACTGGTTTCAACTCATCCAAAAGCCCCTAATTACAATTTTAAATATGGTGTATGTTTACTTTATTCAACTGAGGATAAGGTACAGTCTTTAAGGTATTTAAGTTTCTCAGTAAAGAATGAGAACATCGTTGATCCAAAAGCATTTTATTTTTACGGACAAGCATTACAGCAAAATTATGATTTTGACAGAGCTATCAAAAATTACAAAAAATATCAGAGTTTAGTTAAAGGAAAAGAGTCGCAAGATTTAAATACACCGCGCTTAATTAAGCAGTGTAAATTGGCCAAAAAAATGATTTTGGAATTCCAGAAAATGGATGTCGTTTCTAAAAAATCTGTAGGTAAAAAAGAGTTCTTTAGATCTTATAGATTAGGCTCGATGAAGAGAAGCATCATCATTACTCCTGAAGAATTTCAAGTAAGTCAAGATAAAAAGTCAAAAGATTATTCTTTAATTGTACACAATCCGACGGTTGAAACGGTTTACTTTTCGAGTTACAATAAGGACGGAAATATAGGAGGGAAAGATATTTTTAAAATTCGTAAAATGCCCGACGGAACCTTTAGTAAACCAATTAATTTAGGGCCGTTAGTAAATACCCCAATGGATGAAGATTACCCTTATTTGCATCCAAATGGTAGAGTATTATATTTCGCATCCAAAGGTAGAAATGGAATTGGTGGATTTGATATTTTTAAAAGTGAATTAGACACCACTAACAATTTATGGGGAGAAGCTGTTAATGTTGGTTTCTCTGTAAATTCACCAGCCGATGATATATTGTATGTAAGTGATATGGATGAAAACATCGCTTATTTTGCTTCAAATCGAACCAACAAAAATGGCGAGATTACAGTTTATAAGATATTACCAAATAAAAACAACGAACCTGTTATTGCCGTTAGAGGTCAAGTAGAGATTGAAGGAATAAGAAATCAAACCGCTAAGGTTACTATTTATAATGAGAAAGGAGAAGAGTTGAATGTTTTCACATCTCAAAAACTATCTGGAACCTTTAATATGATTTTGGATGAGGATCAAACCTATATTGTCGGGGTTGCTGCACCGGGTAAAGGTGAATCAAAATCAAAGTTAGTTGTACCGAAAAAGTCTGAGGGTGGTATGATAAGTAAAAAGTTTATTGTTAAAAGAGATGGCTCAGTTATTTTAGAAGACAATCAGGAGCTATTAGCAAGTGCTGAGGAAACTAGCAAAATGTTAAGAGAGAGCGCTAACCTTGATGTTAATCAAAATAAGGATGTTGATTTTAACACAAAGGTTAATCGTCCTAAAGAAAAGCCAATAAATAATAGACCAACGTCTACCGAAACAAATCCAGAAGAAACCGAAACTATTGTTATTGATGAGGAAATATTGGAAACTACGCAGGAAGAAGATATTATTTCAGGAGCCGAAAGTGAACTGAATGAAATTATAGCGTCCAAGCAGAAGGTGAAAAAGCAAATTGATGCTACTTATTATATTGCGAATAAAAAGAAAAACAAAACAGATTTATTGAAGGATGATATCGAGATGATATCGGAAGAGTTGAACTTAATTGTTGAACCTAGCCAAAAGAAGAAATTACAAGAACAATTAGATCAAAAAACAACAGAGTTAAAAGCGAATGCGGCATCTGCAACGACAGCCTTGCAATTGGCCAAATCTAAAGAAAGGGAGTTTGCTGTTAAAGAGAAGCAAGAAAAGTTAGCTCAAACATATGTAGAAGCAGTTAAGCGTGCATCAACTTCTAACAATAGTCCTAAGTCTATCGCAGACCTTGAAAGGGCTAGAGTTGAATTAGATGAAATTCAAGAAGAAATAAAAGCTGTTCAGGAGAAAGATGGGGCGGATGAGGCTTTTGCTAAAACTGATATTGCTAAAAAGAGGGTTGCTGCTTTAGAATTGGAAAATAATACTGCTCAGCAAGATGTAATTGACATTATTAATGAACAAAAAATGTTAGCAGATCAGGCTAAAGCAACTAAAAACAAAGGTTTTAAGGAGGAATTAAACCTTCAAATTGATGAATTAAAAGGTGAGTTATCTGAAAGTAAGGTAGCTGCAAATGTGTTAAAGGCAAAATTAGATCAAGCAAAGTCTGAATATAAAGTTTTGTCGTCTACACAAAATGTATATGACGAAGTTTACACTGAAGCTGATGAGGAGTCAGTGGTTACTATTTCGGATGAACAGAAAAAAATCATTCAAAATGATGTGATTACTCAAAAAGAAAATTTAAAAGAAGTTTTAGAAAAAACAGCTGTTATTCCTGTTGTTGAAAATATTGAACCTTTAGAAATTGAAGTAGTTTCTGAAGAGGAAGGTTTTTCTGAAATAGTAATTAAGGAAGAGTCAACTCCTTCGGTTGAATCAATACAAGAAGAATATGCGAAATTAGATGAGAATGCGAAAGTAACACCAGAGCTTCAATATGTAGATGAAATAGGTAAAGCTAAGCTAGAGAAAAAATCACTTCAATCATTTCGTGATGAGCGTGAGTTGTTAGAGATGGCTGTAGCTAATGTGGAAGACAAACAACAAAGAAAAGAACTAGAAGCCAAAATAGCTGAATTGGATTACAATGAAGCAGAGTCGCTTGATAAACTAAAAACGTATATTGCTAGGGCACAGGAGCAAGAAAAAGATTTGCCTGAAACGATAGTTTCTATGAATAAAGTTGAATCAGATATTTTAGCGGATTTATCAATAGAAGTTGTTGTAATCGAAAAAGAAATAGAAGAAACTAAAATTTTAAAAGCAGAAACGACGTCTCAAACATCAATTAAACCAGTTGAAGAGGTTGCTTTAATTGATAATTATTCAACAGCTGATACATCCCTCAAAACTATAGGTGAAACAATTGATTTTGAGACTAAGGCTGAGATCGATACTAAACCAGAAACTGAAGTGCAATCTGAACTAGGATATAAAATTGTACCTGAAGAAGAAGAAATTGTCCTTGAAGTTGAAACAACAGAACCCTTGTTTTTTGATTTGGAAACCGCTACAGATGATGAAGTTAATGTTTTATTAGAGTCGAATTTAGGAGTTCGAAACATAGATTTTGAATTAGAAATTGACAATAATGAAGCTGAAATCCTAAAACAAAAAATTCAATATTTAAAAACGGATGCCACGGAGTCATTAATAGCGGCTAATAAGGCTCAGATAGAATTTGAGAATAGTGGAGAAGTTGGAACCGCGCCTAAGGCAGAAAAGCAAAAACAAAAAGCATTTGAAAGTCAGTTTAAAATAGCGAAAGCAGAAGGGGAACTTAACAGTCAAGAGTACACTGTTACTAAGGATGAAATTGAAAAAGAAATGTTTAGTGTTTTAGGAATGGCTACAGATGAAATTAGAGAAAACTCTAAAGCCGTAAATGAAAAATGGGTTTCGGCTAGTATAGTAAGAGAGCAAGCAAATTTGGAGAAGGAGGAAAAAGAAAAAGTTAGATTAATTAACGAAGCTGCCTCATTGGAGTACGACGCATTAGTAATACAGGAGGATTTGAAAATTAAACTCAAACAACAAAAAGAAATAGTATTAGCTAAGAATTCAACAAAAGAAATAGAAGAGAGTATAACTTTTCAAAAACCTGTCGTAAATGAGATTGAGTTGGTTGAACTTAGTATTGAACCTAAAATAGAAGAAGAAGAAGAAGAGACTGCAGAAGTTGCTGTTAAAACTGAAATTACTAATAAGTTAGAATTTCCAGATTCAGAAATCAAAAATGAAAGAAATAATTCTGAAATAATAAAAGATTCAAAAACTGCCATTATTGAAGGAAATGAAGGGCGAGCTGCAATTGATAACGTAAGAAATATAAATTCTTCCACAAGTCCAACAAATTCAGTAGAATCAAACAACAACAACAACAACAACAACAACAACAACAGTCCAGTTGAAGTCTCACATGATAATTTTAATAAACAATCTCCTAGTGTTGCTACAATAGAATACGGAAATGAAGCAGGTTATGGAATCAAACGTGATGCTGAAATTACTTACAGTAAAAGTGCGGAAGTAGCAAGTGCATTAGTTGAAGCAAAAGAAAATGAAAATGAAGCCTTGGATTACTTTTATCAAGCTAAAAAGCAAAAGCAACTAGCCGAAGAGCATCCTAAGGATGCTAAGAAATACAATAAAAAAGCTGATAAATTTTTATCGAAAGGGAGTAAAGCCCAAGTTGAGGCCAATGAGAGTTTTAGAAAGGTTAATGAAAAGGAATTGGCCTTTAATAAAGAGGAAATAAAGTTCGCTTTTGAATATGATGATATTTTTAAAAAGGATTCAGCTAAGATTTTAGTTAAACAAGCAGACGAATTATTTGATAATGCAGCTGTATTAAGAAAAGAAGCAAGCAAAGAGAAAGACTTAGATAAATCGGTTGAATTAATAAATAAAGCTTACGCGATGGAAATTGAAGCCATTAAAAAGCAAGATTATATTATTACTGGTGAATTGGACGGTGAAGCATCAGATATATCTGAAGAAATTACAATTGTAACTCCTGTAAAAGTTGAAAGCGAATACACAAGAAAAGCAGCTGCTTTAAGATCAAAAGCGGATTTGGAAAAAGATCCTGAAAAGAAGAGATTGTTATTTGAAGAAGCTAGAAATCATGAATTAGCAGGGGACAAGACTAGAACTAAAAGATTGTTGTCAGCTTTAAATACTGATAAAATTACTTATCAAAACAATGAGGGAATTGTTAAGACGTTAAGAAATAAATCTCATAATAATAATCCTTCCAACAAAGCTTGGGAATTAGAAAAAGATGCAAATGTTTTATTTTCTCAAGCAGATTCGATTAAAAAAATAGCAGACCAAACTGATAATGAAGTTGAGCGATTAATACAAATTACAGCTTCTAACGAAATGATGCATGATGCAAAACAAAAACAAGCTTCTGCGATAAAAAAATACCAAGAAAGTAAAGCTGCACCTGATGAGCCTAATTTTATATCTGAATTTAGAAAAGAGTTCGCAGTAGATGAAAAAAAATCTGAATCAAAACCTTCTGAAATTATTGAAGAAGAAGAAGAATTGATAAGTGAGGTTTCCGTAACTAACACTAAACAAAACAAAGAACAATTAGGAACGGAAGTAGTATTAACAAGCGAAGTATTCGTTAAAAATGAAATAGTAATTAACGAACTGAAAATTGAAGATATTGCTTCAGTAATTGAAAACGAAATTGTAGAAGAAACTCAAATTGTTGAACTGGAAACAAAAGATGCAATTGTAGTCGCAGAAGAAACTCAAATTATTGAACTGGAAATAAAAGATGCAATTGCAGTCATAGAAGAAACTCAAATTGTTGAACCGGAAATAAAAGATGAAATTGTAGTTGTAGAAACCCCAGAAATAATAGAAGAAGAAGAAGAACTTGTTCAAGTTGAGCCAGAGGTACAGGAAGTAAAGGAAGTTCAAGAAATTAAAAGTATTCCAACAGAGTACTCAAACTCTGATTCTCCGCAGGCTACGTATAAAACACTTATTAGTGCTGCAAATGAAATAGAAGCGCAAGAAGTTCGTAGAGTTGAGGATATAATTTATTTAAAGAATCAAGCTAGCATAAACAGAAAAAAGTCTGAAGAAATATTAGCTCAGGTTGATGGTTTAGTTGAAGAAGAAGAAATATTAACGAAGTTAGCAGAAGCAAATAAATACAGGTTGCAAGCAGAGCAACAAGAAATAGAAGCTGAAAATCAAGAAATAATTCTTAAAAATAACGTGTCAGAATCCCGAGCTCAAAGAGAGGAGGCTAAGATGATTCTTGCAGTTATTGCAGAAGAAGATCAAGCAGTGGTTGTTGCTGAAGTAGAATCAAATAATAAAGACTTAAAAAAGGTAAGAGAATTTTTAAGAGATGCGCCTAGTGAAGTTGTTGCCGCTAATAAAATAACAAAAACAGTTGAAGATGTCATCGTAATCGAACCTCAAGAAACAAAAGAAGTTGAACCAATTAATAATCCAGAACCTCAAGCTGAAACTGTAAAAAAATCTCCTATTGAAAGAACTCCAACAACATCTATAAGTGCTTATACTTCAAATGGTGACAATATAGATATGTATAATATTAAATTATTAGATGAAGGTAGTACGGAAAGTAGTATTGTTGAAGATGGATTTACAATGGGGTCCGCAAAGATTTATAAATCAGCGGCAGACATCCCAGTTGATCCTAAAATGCCAAATGGTATAATTTACCAAGTTCAGGTTGGAGCTTTTAGAAACGCAATTAATCCTTCAATCTTTAACGGATTAACACCTTTAGTTGGTGAGAGAACTTCATCAGGAATTATAAGATATAAAGTTGGTTACTTCCGTGGGTTTAAGTCGGCCAATATGGCTAAAAGTCGAATTCGTGAAATTGGTTACAAAGATGCATTTGTAGTTGTTTTTTATTACGGACAAAGAATCACTTTAGATAAAGCAGAAGAGGTTATTGAGGCCGCAGACGAATCGGAAAAATTCATTTATGATAACTTGGTTCAAGATGAAGTTCAAAAGTTAAAAGCAATTGGAATAAAAGAAGAGGAAGCTTTTGAAGATCCAACAGATGTTTCTGAATCATTAGTTGTTGTAAACAACCAAACTTCTAATAAAGTAAACAATACAGTAAAAAATACTGCTTCCAACATAGATAATGGATTAAGTAATGACTTACTCTCAATAAATGGTTTGTTTTATACGGTTCAAGTGGGGGTATTTACCGCACCAAGAATCAGTTCTGATTTGAAAGGTGTAACTCCATTATATACAGAAAAGACTTCAAATGGTTATTTGAGATATACTACTGGAGTATATAGAGATTATTCAAGTGCAGATACCAGAAAAGAGTCTGTAAGAATTCAAGGGATTAAAGATGCTTATGTAATAGCGTACAATAAAAATCAAAGGATAACAGCTGCCAAAGCTAGGGAAGTTGAAGAGGGGACTGCAAACAATAATTCAAATAAGAACGATCAAGTTGGGAATCTAACAATGAATAAAAAAGTGACATTTAAAGTTCAAGTTGGAGCATACAAAACACCTATTGTAGCTGAAAATACGGCAGTATTTAAAGACTTAACGAATTATGAGATTTCAAACATTAAAACCGAAAGTGGATTGTTAATTTATATGATTGGAAATTACGCTACAAAAGAAGCTGCAGATAAACTCCGAAAGGAAGTAATCGCAGTTGGTGCAGCTGATTGTTTTGTTGTTGCCTTAGTAGATGGTAAACGAATTCCAATGATAAAAGCTCTTCAATTTGTTAAGCAATAGGCTTGAGACCAATTTTTGAATATTGCATTTCAAATTATTTTTGTTAAGTATCACCAATGTATTTTAATTTTCCAACTTGCATGAATGTTCGTATTCTGAAAATAGTTCTCTGATGTAAAGATTAATGAATAATCTCCTTTAAAAAAGGAAGTAAGTGACATTATTCAATTTCTATCGTTCAATTTTTTTATTCTTTAATTTCCTGTTTTTAATTCAAAACTTAAGGCGTATAATTCTCATTTTTTTGACATGAAAAAGGAAGTCAGGAATCAAACTAATTAATCTAGTAAATCTCTTGTATTTGTAGTGAAAATAGAACTTTTGAGATCTTTATTTCTTGTTAAATGAATTGCAAATAATATAAATGAAGTAGTTTATAATGAAATACCCACTGACAAAAATAGAGGAGAGGTAAATGCATCTAAATTCTCTTGAATAGGACTGTCTCCTACCATTTCTGCAGAATCAATAAACGTATTAAAAAAATTATAAAAAATTCAGAAATAATACTCCTCCAGACCAAAGAAGCCCTTTCTCTCTATTTTTCATTTTTAGTTGTTTATTAATCAAATCAAAAATAATTAATTTTCTAATGCGCTTTTGTGGATGCAATCATTTTTCAGGAATAATTTTTAAAGAAGATGAAAGATTGGTATTTTAAAGTTCATTCCAATGGTCCAATAATTCGGCTGTTTAAAGGCGTTTATTTGATATCCCGCTTTGACTTGAAATGCATTGGCAATTTTAAATGGTGGAGCAAATCCAATTGTGGGATTGTATTTGATTTAATATTTTCGAACCAAGAAAATGGTTGTATTCTAACCCTACAAAAGTAGTACAGTACCGATTAACGGGTAAAAAACCAATTTGAGTTTCTAATCCAATACCATGCTGTACAGCTTTCTTATTATCAAGAAGTTTATTTGTTATGTAGTTCCCTGTAAATATTAGTATACTTTTCTCTGTGTATCCTAAATACGATGCCCCAACCTTAGTGAAATGTTCATTGGAGTATTCGTATTCAAGATTTAACCAAGGAACGTATTTCCCAGGACATTCTTCACTAGGTTTGCAATTGGATAAAGGGCAGGTTTCTTCATACCCCTCAGGTTCTAAAAATAATGGATTAACATAACCTACAAAATGGGGTGAACAACAAGATTGCAAGAAAAGTATGTATAAAACAGGAAGTGCGTATCTCATACTGGTATAATTAAAATCGGATAAAAAGTAACAGAGTTAATATATTAACGATCTATTTTATTCCTTCTTTAAGTTCCGACCTCTAGGTGCATCTACCTTATATAAAGCAACTTCTGAATGTAGAAACTTTGCAGCTTCTGCTGAATCTTTTACTTTAATTGCGCTTCTTTTGAGCATCTCTGATTCAAAGTCAGTTAAAATACTTTCTCTAATTCCAGTTTCTCTCCATTGCGAATACGGAGTAGAACCTTTTGCAATCGCTCGAGCTAATGCTAATGCATCCAATAATGCTTGGTTAGCGCCTTGCCCTTTGAACGGACTCATTGGGTGTGCAGCATCTCCAATTAAGGTTGCATTACCGCACTTATTTAAAACGTCTTCCTTAAGTAATTCCCGATCATAAACTGGGTAACCAGAGATTTGAGTCTCTAAGGTAGCTTCTAATATCTGTGGAATAGGGGAATGCCATTTTGTTCTTTTACAGGCTTCTTTTTTTAGTGCTTTTGTTCCTTTTTTATTTAATGCTTTAGCATCGCTCTCAAGCATAGGAAAGCTTAATTGCCACATTACTGAATCTGATGAAAAAGGCATCATGTAAATTCGCTCATTTCCATTAGCGGTTTGAAATACCGTTGCCGAATCTAGTAAAGCACTATCTATACCTTCTAAAGCACTCAAAGGACAAATTCCCAAGATTACGATACAGCCAAGGTACCTTAGCGGCATTTTATCTTCACCGATTATCAATTGACGAACTGAACTACGAATACCGTCAGCACCAACTACAAGATCAGCTTTGACATTTTTTAAACCTTTATCAGTTTGAAATTGTAACTCAGTAGTCCCGTTTTCCGATTGCTTTAAATCAATCAATTGGTGTCCCCATTTAACACTTTTATTTCCACCGAGTTGTTCTAATAATACTAAGCGCAATGCTTGGCGAGAAATGTGGATATTAGTTCGTTTCGGAGCTGTTTTTGGACCAAATTCAGTCCATTTCCGCATTCCCCATTCTCCAATCACTTTTCCATCGGTAGTATGCACAACATGTTTTGTAGAAACAACACCATGTACTAAAGAGAATATCCCAAAACCTTCAATTGCTTTACTGGCTTGTTGTAGTGTAAGCCCGTACCCTTGAGATCTAATATCGAAACTTTTGTCGCGCTCATATAAGGTGAAAGGAATGCCACGATGTAAACAAGCAATAGCTAAAGCAACTCCACCAATTCCGCCACCAATAATAGCAAGATGCGGATAGTTTTCTTTATCAGGAATAGGAGAGTGGTTGGAAAGAATTAATCCTGTTCCTTTACATTTCAAACAAGAATCTAAGTGACCTTTAGGACGAACTGGAGGAATAGCATCTCCATTCGATTTTTTAAATTTATCCAAAGCGACTTGGTATTGTAGACGGGTTTTCTTTCGAATCCTTCTACTTTTTTTACCACGTCCCTGACATTCTAGGCAAGTAGTCCAATGATCTCTTTGATTTTTTTTTTCGCCCAATTTTCTTTTTCGCTATCTGAAATAAAAAAGGACAAATCCAATATGAATTGGATTTGTCCCGTTTTGCAGAGGAGAAGGGATTCGAACCCCCGATACATTTCTGTATACACGCTTTCCAGGCGTGCGCCTTAAACCACTCGGCCACCCCTCTGAATAGATGGTAAAGGTAATGTGTATTTATGATTTAAACTGTCTTATGGATAAAAATATTCACCTAATATTTATAAACGTTAAGGTTAAAAGACCTTTTTTATTAAAATCAAGAATTTAAATGATTACCCTCGTAAAATGAGGCGTAAATATAAACCGTAAACAAAAATACAATTGATAATGATGCTATTTAATAACTGTGCAAGTTTTGCTATCGAAAGTGACAATGTCTCCAATACGAAGTTTACGACGTCTTCTTAATTCTTTTTCGCCATTAACTCTTAACTGACCATCTGTAACTAAGTGATTGGCTTCTCCACCAGATTGTGCCCAGTTTATATATTTTATTAATCTGTTTAATTCAAGGTATTCTTTTTCTTCTAAGCTAAATTCCATGTTACAAATTTAAGCTTATTTAAACGGACAAAAAAAAGGTGTTTAGTTGTTGAAAAAGTAAATTATAAGAATAGCTTTAAAAAAGCTTTGAATTCAACCTTTTTTAAAATTTATTCATCTGAAGCTAACATAGTAGTTTTGTGTAGTTTCACAATTATAAATTCAAAGAGTATTGGTAAAGGAGCAACTCTTTAAGTTTTTAATTCGTTTCTATACTGTTAAAAACATATATAT
>TARA_B110000116_G_scaffold92424_1_pt1 | contig 39750 bp, 27 predicted proteins | sample TARA_B110000116 | Tara Oceans TARA_B110000116 (sample SAMEA4397355) | marine metagenome | biome: Polar Biome; feature: [ZZZ] marine water layer (ENVO:01000295); material: water (ENVO:00002006), including particulate matter (ENVO:01000060) such as... | depth 199 m
AGCGGGACGGCGATTGGGCAATGTTACATCCATGGAATGAAGAGCGTTTATCTAAGGAGATGGATGCTTATCAGCAATGGTTAGATGAGGCCTGTGAATTAGAATATCAAATCGCTGAAAAAGCCAGAAGTCTAGGCAAAGATTTCACTGAGGTAGTTGAAATTCCTAGGGCTTCAGACCTAGCAGATAGAACTGAAAAATTGCTTGATGAATATCTTGATGGTTTGAAAATTGTAGATGAGTTACGGGCTCTTCTTGTTGAAGAAGATAGAGAAACAACAGCCATTGAAATGAGTAAATCAGTTGCTAAAAGGATGCATGCACGTACTGGGGATTTAGAAAAAGCAATTGAGGTTGGATTGCGAGTTGGCCTCGCAATTTTAACAGAATCAGTATTGGTAGCCCCGCTTGAAGGTATTAGCAATGTGAGATTACTCAACAATGCAGATGGTTCACAATTTGTATCAGTTGATTTTTGCGGCCCGATTCGGGCCGCTGGTGGTACAGCGCAAGCTCTTGCAGTCCTCATCACAGATGTAGTGAGGAGAGAGTTAGGTGTTGGCCCATACATTGCTCGTCATGAAGAGATTGAAAGGGTAAAAGAAGAATTTGGACTATATCGTGGAAACTTACAGTACCGGCCCCCGCCAGAAGAGATTGAAACAATTGTCAAAGCTTGTCCAGTAATGGTGAATGGTGAATCTACCGAAGCACAGGAGTGTGCTGGGTATGGAAATATCGAGAATGTGGATGGTTCACGAGTTCGTGGAGGAGTTCTGCTTGTGATAGGGGAAGGGTTGTGCCTCAAAGCACCTAAAGTACAGAAACACATCAAAAAATTAGAGGTTGAAGGGTGGGAATTCATCAACCATTTTGTCAATAAGAGTAAGTCAGATGAAGAAGGGCAAAGTGCTGGATTTCAGAAACGCTCAATCACCCCTATCACTCGATTCATGGAAGATATCATTGCTGGTCGGCCCGTATTTGGAGAACCTCTTGCGGCAGGAGGTTTTCGCCTAAGATATGGAAGAACTAGAGCGACAGGATTGGCGGCAGGTGCCTTGTCACCAGTTACTATGCATGCGATGGGTGAATTCATTGCCGTTGGCACTCAATTGAAGATAGAAAGACCAGGGAAAGCGTGTGCAGTAACCCCCTCAGATTCTCTACAAGGCCCAACTGTTATTCTCAATGATGGTCGCTTTGGCAGAGTGGATATATTATCAAAATGGAATGAAATAGATGACGATGTCAGTTCAATATGGGATAATGGCGAAATTATGCTAGGATTCGGGGAGTTCCTTGAGAATAACAAGAATCTCATTCCATCTGCATATAATCGTGATTGGTGGGCTGCTGAACTTATTGAGGCACTGGATGATGAGAAGTCGTTGTCAAATTTTGTCAAGGCTCTTGACATTGACAGATCACAACTTCCAGATGGTATTCCCGGAATGATTTCTAATGATGATATTGAAAATTTTCATTTGAAGAAAACCTGGGTCAAGCATTTGCAAACTATGCCACTTGATTGGGATTCAGCACTCAGGATTAGCCATCAATTCAACTGCGCTATCCCGCCACCATGGAATCTTAATTGGTTGGATGTGCCAATAGAATGGCTTACAGTATTACATTCAATTATTCAGGAAGGTGAGATATTTCCTGCTGAAGAATCACCTCAGGATTCATGGACCAATGATTCAACATCAATTAATTGGATGAGATTGAAAGACGGTGCAAAAAACTGGCAACAAGAAGTTGAAGATAGCCCAACTCCTAATGACCCCCCAGGCAATAGGATAGACCTCCCCTCCCCTCTCAAAGCATCTTATCGATGCGGTGATTTACATCTTCAACACGGTATGCTCAAGACCTCCCTCATGTTACTAGGATTACCTCATCATCATGATGGTGATGATCTTGTTGTCACTTCTAGTTGGGAAGGATTGTTAGATGGTCTGGGCTTGGAAATAAAAAATGGTAACATTACGAAGAGAGTGGAAATGTCACCTCACTTTGAGGACCGTTATCAGCGGATTGAAGGTGCTCTCAATATCCTCAAAGTAGAATCCGAGCGTTCCAAAATCCTTGAAGCAAAAAGAGGAAAAGTAAGAGTTCAGGCTGAAACTGCTGCACGTCAAAGAGGAGAAGGGATTGCTGCCACCGATAAAGTGGGAGAAGAAGCAGCAGCAAAGGTCCTTGACGAAGGAACTGCTAACCCAGATAGGCTCATTGCTGCTCAAAAGTTGCTCGATGACCATGAAGTTGATGGGATACTACACATCATTAGAGAATGTAGTGAAGCTAGGTGGGAGCACAATGCACCAGTTCGCATTGGGGCTAGAATGGCTCGACCCGAAAAGGCTGCTTGCAGAATGAAAACCTTAGTCCATTCATTATTTCCTGTCGGTGTCCAAGGTGGCCCTCAGCGCCTACTCACAGTAGCCTCAAGCAGAGGGAACCTACGTATCTCAATGGGGCCGCGTGAATGTACCAAATGTGGCCGTGCTTCACCATTTACTAGATGTCACCACCGCCTTGTTGAAGATGATCCAACATCATCTTGTAACGGTAGAACCTTGACAATAAAATCATCAAATTCAAATAGCCGACGTCAAGGAGAATTTCAAACAATTCCGCTTACAAAGATTCTTGAATCCAAGATTGAAGAACTAGGTATTGACAAAATTCCCAAGATGAAATGTGTGAAGGTTTTAATTTCTAAAACTCAAACCCCAGAACCTCTTGAGAAGGGTATTTTACGCGCCCGCCACAATTTACCGGTGTTTCGTGATGGCACCGTGCGTTTCGACATGTCTGACATTCCAGTTACTCATTTCCGGCCCTGTGAAATAGGAACCTCATGGCAACGTTTGGTGCAACTAGGCTATGGTTTAGATGTGGATGGTAAGTCATTAGAATCAGACACTCAAGTTGTTGAGTTGTTCCCTCAAGATTTCATTCCTAGCACAAAAGGAATCGATCATCTAGTGAATACCTGTAATTTCATTGATGAATTGTTAATCAGATTTTACAAAATGGAACCGCATTATAATATTGAAGATGCTGAAGGACTTGTAGGTCAGTTGGGGATTGCTTTAGCACCACATACATCAGGTGGTGTACTGTGCAGAATCATTGGATTTACTGATGCCTCAGGTGGCTATGCACACACACTTTTCCATGCTGCAAAGCGTAGGAACTGTGATGGTGACGAGGATTGCATCATGTTGTTGCTAGATGGGTTACTGAATTTCTCTAAGGAAATATTACCTGCTAATAGAGGAGGAAGAATGGATGCTCCTCTTGTTCTTACGACCCGGTTGAACCCAGCTGAGTTGGACAAAGAAGCCTTGAACGTTGATTCAGCGTGGTTCTACCCTCGCGAGTTCTACGAAGCAACTACTAAAATGCCCAATCCAAAAGAGGTTATTGAAATCATGGATTTCGTAGAAAAGAGACTTGGAACCATTGGTGCTCTGAGGGGATATGGGTATACTCACGATCTAACATCGTTAGACGCAGGCCCATCTAACTCTGCTTACAAGATTCTTGAGACCATGGTTGACAAATTGAACGCTCAAATTTCGCTGGCTCAAAAGTTACGCTCCGTTAATGTTGAGAAGGTTGCATCATCGGTTGTTGAATCCCACTTTTTCCCTGATTTAAGGGGTAATTTATTGGCGTTCACTCGCCAAAAATTCAGGTGTGGGCGCTGTGGAGAAAAATTCCGTCGCGCCCCATTATCCGGAAAATGCATAAAGCCGGTAAAAGCGAATACAAGTACGGCACGAATTACTCAAGAAGGCCCAATGCAGTGTGGTGGCAACCTCATTATGACGGTTTCAGAAGGGGCTATAAGGAAATATGTCAAAGTGGCAAATCACGTAATGGAAACTTTTGGTACATCTAACTATACTCAACAAAAATACGCAGTATTAGCAGACTCGCTTGATAGTTTATTCAAGAATGATCGTGTAAAAGTGTACACATTAGACGACTTCTTATGACGCGACTTCCACAATGCGGCGAATATGTCGTTAATTGTAAATCAATTCGGGATTATGTTTATTTTTCGAATAGGTTGTTAGTTGATATGGCCAAGACTCAAGGTGGTACATTCAATGGCCACCGTGTTAAACTTGGTTTTGGCCTGGATTGTGTTGGTCACCACAGTCCTCATCCAACCCGGGACTCCGCCGCCTTGTACTGATCTTCGTCTCTTCTTCATTCTAGGCGGCGGATGCGCCCACAAGTTTTTCATTCTACATGATGAACAATCAGAAGTTAAATGAGTTAAAATAATAGATTATTATCGAATAATCAGTTCTTTGAATATTAGGTGATGGATTGGATTCAAACAAAATGAATCTTCAGCCTCTATTGGAGAATGTACATCCAATAATTCTAAAAGATGGCCAATCATATTCTAATTATGCTGAATCTCTAAATTCACCTGCATGGTATTGGGTCTTACTCGGTAGAATCGTGGTACTTTCAATTATTGGCTTTTCACTTTGGTATTACCAATTTGAATCATTAGTAGTCGTCATTATATTATTCATTCTTGTTGTACCGATGGAGAAGTTTTTCCCCCGGCATAAGGGGCAAAAAGTACGTCGCCCAAAGTGGAAACTAGATGTTTCGTATGCACTTTCCCAACCATTTCTCAATATCTTCGGCATCATCTTTGCAGTTATCATTAGCTTTTTCTCATTCACTTGGGCTCTAGGCCTCATTGTCCGTTATTTCGGTCTAGTTGAAATGATACCAGGATATATCCAACCAATTGTCGCCTTCATGCTATTCGATTTCTTTGGTTATTGGGCACATCGTTGGTATCACGAAGTTCCCGAACTGTGGAAGTTTCATGCCATCCACCATTCTCCTGAGCACATGGATTGGATTAGTGGATTCCGGGTCCATCCCATGGATTTTGCATTGGTTGGACCGGGTTTCTTCTTCTTGATTTTCGCTGGATTCAGCCCTGAAACCAGCGGTATTCTCGCCCTACTCCAAATCCTCACAGGATTATTCCTACATGCCAATGTTGGTTGGAGGCTACGGCCATTACATCGCCTCATTCCGACACCCGAGTTCCACCATTGGCATCATGCCAATGAGAAGGAGGCACATTGTTCCAATTACTCCGGTTTCCTTCCGCTTTGGGATATCGTGTTTGGTACCTATTACATGCCTGATGATAAGCGGCCCGAAAGATATGGGGTCGATGAGAAAATACCGGAAGGAATGCTAGGTCAATTGAAGTATCCAATTCAAGATTGGGGCAATCCATTGAGATTCATCATTCACCCATTCCGCACGATTGCTTCGTGGTGGAGATTCTCTAAGCAGGTTATGAAAGGCGTCTGGTATTCAACGACTCGTAAGAGGGAACCTTATCGCCCATTATTCAGAGATTAATCATCAGTGTTCTTACTACAATGGTTTGACATCAGAATTCATCATCATCTTCCATACGTTTCCACAAATCCCCAACGGTTTGGATATCCTTGTCAACCTTCGTCTTTCCTTCAAGACCGGCAACAGTCCCATCTCCTAACTTGTCATCCGTTTGTGTTACTTCAGATTCTGGTATTCCACTGTCAATGGATTCATCCTCTGTTGAATCTTCAAAGCGTTTTCGCATCTCTTCTCTTTCAGATTCTGAGGTGGCACCCAACTCAATTTGGAACGATTCAACAGGTGTCCCACTATCACTATCCATTTTTTCGTGGAGAGCTTCCCATTCTTCTTTGTGACGTTGTTTGTGAAGTGGAAGTTTCTTCGCTAATCGTTTACGTCTTCTCATTCGTCTAACTGCTTGGTCAGTAACTAAAATTAAGATTCCAAGCAAATTAGCGATGATGTACCCAGTAATTTGATGAGGTGAATAAATCCAATATTGCATGGTGAATTCACCATCAATAATTTCCGCGGCCTCTTCCCAGCCAATTCTAGTGCTGTTTTCAGAATGGAAACGAAGTTCTAATACATATTCGCCAGGGTAAATAGTGCCTCCAGAATCACCACAATTTTCGTTCAAACCACCCGACCATGTTCTAGTTGGCTCTGGAAAAGGATCACCAAAGTCACCCGAATCTTCTCTTTCTTTTGCACCTACTTCCCACAATTCCCATGATGCTGTAATGTTAGAGTGTTCAGAATAGGTGGTTCGGAATTGACAATCAATCTCAAAAGGCAGTTCAGCCCCAAGAACATTGGGCACCGTCATTTCGTAATATTCTCTATGCCCCCCCTTTTCAGAGAGTACTGGGTGAGGTGTTGCCATGGGTGACAAACCCATCCAAATTAGGTTTAACATCAACCAAGTAATAATTGCTGCCCAGGGCTTAATAGGCGCATTTTGGTCAACCTTTTTCTTTCTTTTTTGCATCAAAAAGAAGTCCCCCTCAGAATGTCGAGAACTGCTTCCATCCATTTCAGTTTCCGCAGTTTGCGCACCGGGTCAGTAATACCAGTCCAACGACCTATCTTATCACTTCGAAAGCCGATTAATTTTACTTTGTTAGCAGGGATTCCACACGCTGCCACGATACAGGCGGCTCTATCACCATCAGTGAAACCACCAGGATTATGCATCCCTTCAATTGGTTGAGGGCACTGATGAGTCAGAATTAGAGTTGGGCAATTTTGTTTTAGAATTGGTAGAAGTTTCCGCCATTCGTCTTGGTTATCTCCATGCGCATGGAGTGCAAACGGGATATTCTGTTGACTTGCTCGAAGCATTGCATCTCCTCCATCACCATCTGATACCACCAATGCGAGCCGACTCCAAGCGGATTGTGCAATTTGGGATGGTAATTCATCAAAAACCCCAACACTTCCATCTGCAGCCACAAACTGACAATTTTCATTCAATAAAAGTAGGTCTTCAGGTTCTACCGCAGCACCAAGAATAACAATTTCTTCAGCCTTTTTAAGAATCGTAATTAACCGCTCAGTAGCACATTTAACAGCATCAATATCAAGACTAGATTGCTGTAGATAATTTGCAGATTGCTGATCATATTTCAAGTCCCATCCGAAGTCAATTCGCACCTCATCTTGGATGCTAACTAGGGCTACATTAACGGCATCTAATTCAGTCTCTTGCTGTGCTGACATCGCCCCCCCTCCAGTCCCCCGTCGAACTGAGAGTTCAAGAACCCGAGCGAAGCATCACAGTACGCTCATGCCACTCCCGCGCCGCTTCCCGACCATTGAATCACCCAGTTTACTGGCCCGATTCCCTTTTCTTCCACAAGGAGAAGAGTGGTTGAAATCTCTCTTAACAGACAATAATATTGACCTTGATACATTGATTGATGGTGAATGGGTTGAACCGATTCGAATTCGTGGGATACACCGCATGTTGGAATCTATTAATCTCACAGAAGGGGTTTCATCAACTACTAGACATGACATCCATGAATCATATGGCCAAATGGTTGAAGGATTGGGATTTTACTATGCTATGTTAGTGGTTTGCGCATCCTTTGATGAAAGACTGGTGAAGCGTTGGGTGGAAGGTGAAGCTAGTAGAGCTGACAAGTTACTTGGGGAAGGTATAGATGAACAAACTTTTGAGTTGGTTACACACACATATCTTTCTGATGTCCGCTCTAATATACAATCAGTAGCAGGTGTATCAATACATGCGGCTAAATCTTCAACTCTAATATATGATATTCCAATGACTGATTTTATTGAACTCTCGCCACGAATAACTGGTAGTTATTGGCGTATGGTCAACCGCCCAATTTCAGATGGTTGGGTAACAATGTGCGCTGGTAGCGGTGAATCATCACGGCAGCGTTTAGCCCGTCTTCTAAAAGAGCGAATCCGGCAAGTCCTTGTTGAAAGGTGTCAAGTTAACATGGAGAAAATGGACGATGAATTCGCAGCAAAGTTTGCTGATCCAGTTGGTAAAATGGTAGCGGAATTACAGCATAGCAAAGGACAAGAAATCAAGGTTACTGCGGCCCATGAAGGAGATTGGCCACCTTGTATGACTTCAGCAATTACTGACCTCGCTAGAGGTGAAAATGTCAACCACGCCGGCCGTAGGTTCCTAGCAAATATGAGTCGCGCCTTAGGTCTCTCAATTGATGAAGCCGCCTCATTTTTTGTCAATGCACCAGATTATAATGAGGGTACTACCAAATACCAATTAGGCCATCTTTACGAAGGTGAATACACACCTGAGAAGTGCAACACTCTGAAATTACACGCTCGATGCCCAGTCTCACAAGGAACAATCAGTGATACTCTTTGTAACTTAGAATGGATGACTCATCCGCTAAAATATGTGCGTGCCCAACAACGTCGAAGGGCACGCGATGCGCCCCCCGAACCACTTGTAGTAGACCCCCAATCAAATGAAAACAACCAAACCAATGGTGCTAAAGGGGGCGGCGAGGATAATGATTCATAGCGGAGTAACACCCCAGCCGTTTCAGGAAAGGTCAGGTGAGTAAGGATGACGAGAACTTTGGTGTTATCTGTTGACCGCGATGATGATCTCGGCAAAAAGGCTGGTATCCGTGGCCCAATAGTCGGCCGTAAAGAGGTATTAACCGCTGCACTGCGGCTTGGAATCGCAGATCCAGAAGAGAGTGATACCAATGCGATTCTTGGCGCTCTTCACCTTCACGACCAGTTGAAAGAAAGTGGTGAATCAAATGATGCTGTTGAAATTGCAGTTCTTACAGGCGACGAGCGTGTTGGTATTCGTTCCGACCGAGCCGTTGCAAAACAGCTTGAAGAGGTGATTGAGAAGTTTCAGCCCGACCGTGGAGTTATGGTTACCGATGGCGCAGAAGACGAGAGCATCCTTCCAATTATTCAATCACGTCTAAACATTGACCATGTTCAGAAAATTATTGTCCGCCAATCAAAAGGGATTGAGGGTACTTACTATTACCTCGTAAAAGCGATTGAAGATGAAAAATGGCGGATGAAACTACTTGTTCCTCTCTCAATTTTTCTCATAATGATTGGACTTGGATTGATTCTTCCAAACGGTGGTGTCATTATCGGCATGATGCCATTATTCATTGGAATTTACTTGATGGCTAAAGGATTAGGTGCAGAACAACATCTCAATCGGATTATGAGGGATATGAGAGAAAATGCCGATGCCGCCTTTATTTCGTCGATATTATGGTTCTCAATGGTGTTTTTCTTTATCTTTGCAATTGCCGAAGGTTTACGTGTTTATTCAACAAATATGGCATTACCCAAACCACCTGGTGGGCTTGAAATCATACTTCTTGTATTTCAGGGCGCAATAACTTGGATTGTCTTGGCATTCCTTACATTAGCCCTTTCGCTTCTTGTTTTGAAAATGAAAAAAGGAACATTCAGTGGAAGAACAGTGCAAATCATGGCTTTTGGTATTGTTATTTGGACTCTATGCAGTGCTGGCTTAGAGATGGCATTAGAGGTTCTCAACAACACCTATGCCCTCAATGTAACAACGCTGTGGGGAGATTGGCATCAAGCAATTTATGCTATGATATTCTTCTGGGCGGTTAAGGGCGTAGTCAATTCAATTAGTCGTCAGGAAACTTCTGGTAGTTACTGGGGCATCTAATCAGAATCCTTGGTTAGGTGGTTGCTGGCCGCCAATTGGTGGGAGAATTTGGCTTTGCTGAGTTGTTGACTGCTGCAACGGTTGGGTTGCTGGCTGCTCGGTAGCGAAGGCAGGATGAACAGCCCCGCCAACCATTGGTGCTCCTCCACCTGGTTGTTGCATAGGCATGCCTCCAACTGGTTGGATAGTACCATCTGCTTGCTGAACCATAATCACTCCTTGCTGAGCCTTGTTATCCTTGAGTGTGAAGATGAAAACCACACCCAATCCAATTACACAGAATGAACAGCAAAAACCCATCATCCCACCCAATATGCTCATTGCACCGCCAATATCCACAACCATTTCCGTCACAACAACTGTTCCAGTGCCGCTGAATTCAACTTCCCAAGTGCCTGGTGTGTACACAGAAACCTGACCAACATATGTGTGGCCCGGCCAGTCATAGTAATCACAGTCATTAGGCTCTTCTTCACAAGGGATGAAGCGGTTATCCCCATCACCCCCTACAACAGAGACATCAACAGACTCTCCCTCTTCAACAAAAACGAGGTAGGAGCTTATGATCTCAAAATTTCCTTCATAAGTTCCTGGGGCTGTACCACTCCAAACTTCAACACCATTTGGGTTCTCTGTAAGGTCTGAAACAGTTGAGCCACCTCCTACAACTGCTAGAAGGACACTACCGATGAGCAACGTAACTCCAAGTCCGAGCGTAATCTTCGTCATGATGTGCATGAACTTTGATTCAATGCGGTGGCTTTTGAGGCTTTGGCAAGAATAATTGTTGAATACCTGAGCGCTCAATTTTCAAACATCGCTTCAGTCATGCAATTCGGGCAAGTCACTTTGATAGGCCTAACCGCAGGAATTCCAAGCGGCGCCCCACAATTTGGGCAAAGAATAGCCTGCTCTACACTTGACTGGCGGGATTGACCGTCATGGCTTGGGTCATAGCGAACCCGGTAGCGATGCGCATCTTGGAGATAATTCGGTTGTTGCCCTACTGGCGTTTGTTCATCGGATGGATTAGGTGTTGAATGGTCCTCCACAACATCCATTTCCGGCTGAATACTACCACCTTGTTGGAACGCTTTTACTTGTTCTTCAACTTGGCCGGCAGTCAAGTTATGTTGGCGAGCAATACGGTCAAGAGCAAGCATTCTATCGTATTCATCCATGTTTGCTAACTCGCTCAGAACACTATTACTCAACTGTGTCATCATTTTATTGGCGGACTGCCGCCTATCATCAAGGTTATGCAACCCTGTTAATTTCAAGTCAACCCAATTACATCAATACATTTGCTTGAAATAGGTCGGGTTGTCCGGCCCGCCTCAAGAGTGTGTAAGATGTCAGGTATTTTCGGACGGGCCGCGTCGCCAAATAAGCCAACGGCGTCTAAGCAAAATGCTGCACGCAGGATAACTTGTGGGCAGGTTATGAAAAAACCAAGAGTCCTCTCTTCAGCAGTTACGATGGATAGAGTCCTTACTACCATGACATCGCGAGATTGGGACCATCTTTTTTTGGTAGATGACTATGGTGTTCCAGTAGGACGAATTCACGCTGTAGATATGTTAAAATTGATTCAAAGAAAGCGGGTAAACCGTGATTTGGCTTGGATGCAAGCAGTTGAAGCAAGTCAACTAATTTCTCAACCACCCATGCAAGTTTCAAGTCAGACTCCACTTCTCAAAGCAGCTGCATTGATGATTACTCACGATATCAATCAGATGGCAGTCGTTGACCATGAAGGCGCTCTTATTGGTGTGATAAGCCATGCAATTGTGGCGCGGCATTTACCCAAATTCATCCTCTAATTAGTGGATAAGATTTAACCTTAATAAATCAGCAATTTTGTTGGTTAATTGAGATAGTTCTAACTTTGTATCAGATGTACGTGTGGTGACAGAAGTTTTGGCTTCTGTTCCGGAATTCCTGATACCAATACTGACGTTTACTTCGCCGATTTTCCCACCCAATAACAAGAGGCTTGATTCACCAACAATGTCCTCGCGGTGTAGTACACCTACACCCAACTCTTGTGAAACTAATTGTTCAACCTCTTTCGATAATTCGTTAGACCCATCCCATAGAGTGCGGTCTGTATCCTTAACACCCACTCTCGCTTTCCAACCACGCGCTACATTTACTCGGTTATTGCCAAGTTTTGCACGAGCAAAAAGTTGAGCAAGCAGAGTAGCAGCTCCATCTCCAGCAAGTGCCCAGTGCAATGGTTTTGCAGGGTGTGGTGTTGGCATAACAAGGTGGCCAGAATCTTCGCAGCCACAAATTGGTGGCATATTTTCTGAATAGATTATTTGACTATTTGAGTCACTTCTTGGACGGAGTGAATCAGACAGCCAGCGGTCGCCGATAGCAGTTTGAATTGTCTCAATACCAAGGCCACTACAAGTCGCAGGAAGACAAAGGTCTGATTCAATACTGTGGGCTAGTTTCAATTGTGAATGTCCAGATTTTTTCATGGCGTGAAGCCAGTCAAAAGCCATCTGGTCCCCATCAACAATTTTGATTCCTGTTTTTGTCGCTTCTATGAGTAGGCAACGGTCACCATCGCCATCTAATGCAGCGCCAATTAATTGTCCTTCAGCCCACGGTGTCATACCATCATTCTCTTTGAGTCGTTGAGCGATTTCAATTAAGAGCAGATGTTCATGTTCAGTTTCCAAAAGTTCAGCAATGCTCCAACGATCTGTAGAACTAAACGCTCCCGCCCCACAATTATGGTTGATTGGTTGTTCTCTATTTGAGACTTCATCGCATTCTAGACCACGTCTAGCAAGTCCAAAACTAAACCAATCAGTACTCGCCCCTCCTGAACAATCAAGAATTAATCCTTGAGATGAAATTGAGTCACCCATTGAATCAATGTCAATACCAAGTGTTGTGGAAAGGACACTCAACCAACCTTTCAAATGCCGGCGGTAGGCTTTCAGCCCATCGAAAAGAGGTAATTCTTGAGAAGCCTTTGCTTGAAATGATGACTCTGCGGGGGCCGGTGTAAGATAATTCCAAGCGCGGCTTGAAATCAAATCTTCTAATTGTGGCATTGATTTGTACCCATTTTTATCAAACAATTTCACTCCCGAATCTGTAGCAGGATTATGACTTGCTGTAACCATCATTCCAGCATCAGCTTCTAACAGAAGTAGGCAATGGTGTAATCCCGGTGTAGGTAATTCACCAACCAATTGTATTACGCATCCAGCTTCTTGGAGTCCAACCTGTAATGCCGTTACCAATTTGTCGTTACCACTTCTTCGATCCCAACCTATCACCACCATTGGTGGATTTGCCCCAACCTTCTGTTCATTGATGATAGAGCCAGTAGCAAACCCGATTATTTGCATTAATGAAGGGGAAATTTCACGTTGTAAAATCAATTTTTCAATTGGATTTTCAGAATCACTATCTTCGGTAATTAAACCGCGAATGCCGTCAGTTCCATGCAATCGTTGGCCAATCATTTAGGCTCACTCCTCAATAGTTGAATTAGCACCAAATACTCCACTGACATTGAGATTTGGCCAAATGTTTGCATTTGTGCCAATAATTACTCCCGGATTTGTTACAACATTGCAACCAATTGCAACTCCATCTCCGAGAATAGCGCCAAATTTTCTTAATCCACTATCGACAACTCCTTCTTCAAGCCCACGCACGAGAACTGACCGTCCATCATTTCGTAAGTTAGACAATTTACAACCAGCTCCAAGATTCACATCTTTACCCAAGATTGAATCACCGACATAATTGAAGTGAGGGGCCTTTGCGCCCGGTAGCAGGAGTGAATGTTTCACTTCAGATGCATGACCCACAACTGAATCGCAGCATAACCAAGTGTTCGGACGAATATAGGCGCCATGCCTAACCTCTGCGTTTGGTCCAATATAACATGGACCTTCAATTCTCACATATTCTCCAATGCTCGCTCTATCGTCAATGCATATAGGGCCCTTTGAATCATCAATAGAAACTGAAGCGGGTAAATCTGGGATTACATGACCATATTGTTCAAGTAAAGATTTCAGTTGATTGTTCAGTGAATCCTCGTGAGATGGGTCTAAGATCAACCATACTGGTTCATCCTGTTCAGGTAGTTTTGGAATATAACCCGAATATTCATTTCGTTTTACCATGCTTGGCCATAGATTTGGCGAAGTGAGGCTGGCTAGGGGTACTGCCATACTAGGCCGAGCACCTCAATAGGCTTGATGCTTTCACTCGGTTAATACTCTAGGTGCAGAATCTAAAACCGCATCACTGCACCCCGAAGCGAACTGTTTGAAGTTCTCTTGAAACATCAAAGCCAATTTATTCGCCACATCATCAAATTGGGCACCATCTTGCCAAGTTCTTTTAGGATTGAGAATTTCACTTGGCACGCCTTCACAAGTAGAAGGGAGTTCAAATCCAAAACGTTGGTCAACTACAAATTCAACGTTATTGAGTGTCCCATCTAATGCAGCATTGAGAAGTGCTCGTGTCCAACGAATCTTGATGCGTTCGCTTTTTCCATATCCCCCAGCAACCCAACCTGTGTTGAGTAACCAGCATGAAGCATTGTTTTCTGCAACCTTCTGGGATAATAGATTTGCATAAACACTAGGATGCATTGGCATAAAAGGCGCTCCAAAGCAAGCCGAAAAGGTGGCTCGAGGTTCAATAACACCAATTTCAGTTCCAGCAACCTTAGCGGTATAACCTGATATGAAATGGTAGGCGGCTTGGTCCGGAGTTAGGCGTGAAATGGGTGGTAGAACTCCGAATGCATCACAAGTGAGAAAGACCACATTTTTTGGTTGACCTCCACGACTTTCAATCACTCTATTCTCAATTGCTTCTAGAGGGTAAGACCCGCGAGTATTTTGTGTCAATGAGGTGTCATGGAAATCAGGCACACCGTTTCCGTCCAATATGACATTCTCTAGAATTGTGCCAGCCATTCGAGTGGTAGCAAAGATTTCAGGTTCGTCTTGTTCAGACAAGTCAATCATTTTGGCATAGCAGCCACCTTCAAAGTTGAACACACCATCATGATTCCAGCCGTGCTCATCATCACCAATTAGTGGCCGGTTTGGGTCGGCAGATAGTGTGGTTTTACCTGTTCCAGAAAGTCCGAAGAATACTGCGCAGTCCCCTTCTTGCCCGACATTTGCAGAGCAATGCATCGGCAATTGACCTTGGGTTGGAAGGATATAGTTCATCACTGAGAAAATTGATTTTTTGATTTCCCCTGCATATTCAGTTCCACCAATGATAACTTGCTTTTCAGAAAAACAAACAATAACGAAAACTCCTGAATTCACGCCATCGATTTCAGCATCTGCTAAAAAGTTAGGTGCATGTAAAATTGTGAATTCAGGAACATGCGACTCAATTTGTTCTTGGCTAGGCCTTAGGAACATATTACGGGCAAAGGCCGCGTGCCAAGCATTTTCTGTGACAACACGAATTGGGAGTCGCTGGTTTTCATCCGCTCCTGCATATAGGTCTTGGACAAATAGTTCTGGCTTTGAGTTGAGATAATTGCGAACTTTATCGCGTAGATTATCAAAGACCTCTCGTGTAGTGGGGACATTCACATCCCCCCACCAAATATCCTCTTCCACTAATTTCTCATGAACGATAAATTTGTCATTTGGTGAACGACCAGTTCGGTCTCCGGTTTCTGTGATTAATACACCGTGTGTACTGAGAACACCCTCTTCTCTTTTCACCGCTTGTTCAATCAGGTCGGTGCCTAGATTGTTCCAGTGAATGACACCTTCTGGTGCAAGGCCATGAGCATCCAAACCAACAGGTCCCAGGGGGGTACCATCCTCACGGACGGGGATTGTCATGTTGCTGGCGGGTCGCGGGACCTCTTAGAATGCTACGGAACGAATATCTGTTCATTTAATCGTAATTTAGTCTTCCCAGTAAGGGCGACCTTGATGGATAAGGTCGGTTCTGAGACATTTAGATGGAGGACGAACCGGCTGATGAGGATGACTCAGTCATCCGAAAGCGAGCCTTTGACATGAGTGGAGGACTTGATTTATCCAACTTCCTTGATGAAGGCGCCGTTGAAGAATCTAAACAACTAGCTCTGACCGAGCCAGAGCAACCCGATAAGGAGGTTGTTGATGAGGCGATGGGAGACATGTTTGACCCATTTGCTGATGGTCCTCAGCCAGGTGATGTTCAACGAGATGGAACCGTTCATTTACCTCTCGAGATGGACAGCATTACCGAGTTGGCAACGACGGGGGAAAAACGCCTACATTGGGGTATCATGGTCGGCATGATTGTCGTTTATTCTCTAGTAGGTTGGTTAGTAGGAACAACTCTTGACCCAATCATTGGTTTACTTGGTTTACTTGGGTTGGCGATTATTGGTTTTGTATTAGGTGAGAGGTGGGTTCCTGACCCTGCGATGAGGATGCTGGGTATCACATGGGTAATCATCACCATGAAATTGTTGTACGGGTTAGCCATTGACTTAGGTCACTGGGAGTTGTGGGGCGTTTTCCCACTTGAACCGACCATGCTAGGTGGGGTATTGCTCACCCTTGTGGCCATCAATGTCTGGGTATCTTATCACCATGATGAAGATGCAATTGCCGCTCAGGCAACATTGGTATTGCTGGCAATCGGTTCTGGCGCTGGAGCGGTGTATGGGCAAATTGGCGTTGCTGTAGGAATCATTGTTGCTACTCTATTGTTGCATGGTTTAGCTTGGCATCGGAAAAGTGGTAATCTTGCATCACTTGGGATCGCAGCTTCCAATTTGTGGATTGGTATGCACGCATTCAGTAATAATTGGTCTGTAGGGGCATTAGAAATCGTACCTTTTGATGACTTGCTGTTGTTATTCCTTCTGCTAAGTGGCATAAATGTTCTTAATGCGGCGATGGCGGCTAGGTTTTCAGCTGAGAAAAATTGGTTTTCTGATGGATTACAGTTGGTTGGGCTTGGTAGACCTGGACTATGGTCGGTATCAAGTGGACTAGGAATGATGGGGGCGTTATTGGCAATTTCTGCTAACCGGGCAGAAACATCGTACGCGCTTGCTTTGATCATGATGCTCCTTGCTTGTTTTGGAGGCTCATACTTAGTTGTCAGAAAAGTTCCAAAGAGCCGAGTTATCACTCCACTTGCTACTGCATTACCAGTCTTAATATTGATTCTCATCGTACAGTTATCAGCACCTTTCACAGTACCTTTTGGAATCGGAGCATACGACGTATTCGCTGTTGGTGCGGCTATCCTTACAGCATACATACTGCTCTCGAATCAATCACTGGTGAGTGACCATGTTTTGTGGGGCGGAAGCCTCGTATTGATTCTCTTGATGACCATTCTAATCCCCGCCCAACCTTCTACTCAAGGTGGTGATGGGGGGCTGATTTTGTTCATTGCACTAGGGGTAATTCACCTTGGCACCGCGGTTCTAGCCCTATTGAGAAAATCACCTTCACTCGCTGGTGTAACCATTCTTTCGCCTTGGCTATGGGTTCTGTTCATTTCTTTCTGGGCAATGGGTGCCCAAACTTTCAATGCCGCAAACCAATCATGGGAATTAGCAGCCGGTGTAATCGGTTGGGATGGCCAATATTTGGTTGTGTACTTAGTAGCGGTGACGATTTTACAGTATCCTGTCAACAAAGCACTTGGAGAGTCTGGGGTAAACCTAGCTGCCCGTCTAGTAGGTCTTTCAGAAGTTGGTGCAAGATTACGTGATAGTGGCTTGTTGAAGTTGTGGAATATCGGTTTTATTCTATCTCTTATCATTTGGATTGTTGTATCCCGTGGAACCGAAGTTTCAGGTTACGGGTTGATTGCAGGTTTAGCAGTCGTGTTAGCAATCAATATTTTTGCAGAATGTCGTGGTGAGCATCAGGATAACCCGCGAACTTTGATGGTGTTGTTTGGAATTACAACTTTGTTGTTACAGTGGCGCAACGGGCTTGATGCGGCTTGGATGCTGATGATGGTAGGTGGACTTGGTTCTCTCGTGCTATTTAGTAAGAATATCGAAACCGAGGACATTCTTAGTCTATTGATGGGATTCTTGACCGCCCAAATGGTGATATTTTCACTTGACCAGCGAACCACATCTTTATTGGATGGTGAACAATTATTTCCACCTGAAACCACAGGTTGGGTAATTCTTCTATCTGTATTACTGGCTCTTGCTCTGTATCTGCCTAGGGCCGGTAAAATGGAGAAGTTGCTCAAGCCCGCCGCTTCTTCCGCAATGATGTTAATGGCCACAATTTGGGCTATGATGGCAGATGGAATGACATTTCCTCAACTTTCACTTTCAGCTCTAATGTTTGTTGGTTCGGCTATTTGGTTAGCCGCTCAAGGTGAATTACGTGCTGAATTGAAGGCCGTTGGAGCACGAGAAGAGAGGCGAGAGAGAATTGAACGAATTGATGAAGTACAACGCTCTTTAGAGGCTAGTGAGCCATTGCCATCTCCTCTTCATGATGAGCAACTTATGCTTCCATCAGGGGAGCGTTCAACCTCCGCTTCATTAGCGGTTAGTGGTGAGCAGGAAATCGCTCTTTCTAGCAAATCTGCATTAACTCTCAATGAAGCCTCAAAGACCTATCATTTTGATTCCGAAGAGGCGGCTGCTGCAGCCGCAGGTAGCGGCGTTTCCATTGAACACATGTCGCAAGCCAAATCAGTAGGCGCAATCAAAACAGTTGCCCCTGAATTGTATATGCAGGCTGAAAGAATGCGCAAACGCTCCAAGAGGAGAGGCGAATTGTCTCGTGAAGAGATGTTGTATGGTGATATACATCATAAGCCAGTGATTGTACTTGCATTCATTGCCTGTATTATCCTATTTGGAGTATATACTGTGTGGAGTTTTGGTTCAGCGTCAGCTGGGATATTAGTGATGAGTGGTGCAGTTTCTCTTGTACTCATTGGTATTTCGCGATGGCGAGCCAGCAGTAATGATTTGAGTTTGCCAGATGTGCTTGGAATTGAGACACCATTTGCTGCCACAATTGCTGGTTTGACTCTAATGCACATTACCGGTAGATTAGCAGCAGGTGCCTCTCTTGGCAATCAATTGGATTTTGGAGTATTTGCAATCATTGTATTGCTAATTATTGGTATTTCCCTAACTGGCCGTAAGGACTTGGTACATCGCATCCCTGCAGCGATTGAGTGGTATGTGGCAACCTTACTTGTTTCTCGGATTGCAGGGGCTATGATGGCTGGAACCATGCCAATGCCAGTATTGACCGATCCATTCACTCCTTTAGAAGGCGGGGACATGCTTTCCTTCACCGTCCCGTGGTTGCTAGTTGAAGTGGTGTTGCTAGTTTGTGTTGTAGCATGGGATTGGATAGAGGGGGTTAGGAGACGCCACGAACTTCCCGATTTTCACGGCGCGGCCGGAAGAGGTGGCTGGGTAGTTTCAGTGGCGATGCTATCTATTGGTCCAGTAGCAATGATAGCAATTGTACTGGGCTTGCGCCGATCAATTCAGTGGCAACAACCAGCTGCAGTTGGAATCATCGTTCTTAGTACAGTTATTGCGGCTCGGTCATTAGCAAGTTGGTTTGATGGATTGGCAGAATTAATCCCACATCTGATGATAATTCTAGGGTTGATTACCCTTGCTTGTTTGGTGTTAAGCGTACCAATGCGAAAGCCTGGTTGGAGCGCAACATGGTCTTGGGATGCCCATATTCTTCTACCATTGGGAGTCCTATTACTCACTGGAGTAAGTGCATTATTGGTTATTTCTTTACTCACGCTTTCTCTAACCATTTGGGTAACGGGTATTCTTCAATTACGCCGGTCCCTTCGAATTTGGGGAGCCGCTGATTTGGTGTTTGCATTAGTAGCGGCAGCATTAGCATCCCAAGGTGTTATCAACACAAATTCACTATTATTGATGGGAATTGCATTAGGGCTTGAATTAGGTATTATCGCTTGGCTTGGACAGAAACACGAGGGTCAAATGGCCGTTGACTGAACTAGTCAATCCGTCCATATCTTGATTTGAGATGGCTTACAGGGTGTGTTGTGTCTGGACCGTGGATTAGTGATGAGCGCGAGGACCCACCGGTTCCTTTAGGGCTCAATGAGATGACAATCCCACGGGCTGCAATTTTAGCTTCGTTAGGGACCATTGGCATGCTCTTGATATCAATTATTTGGGTTGGTTGGGGTGCTTACACTTTCCTTGGACAAATGGATGGGGCTTTTGTTACGGTCGACGAGTCATCCCTACAAGAAGACGGCCGTTGGGCTTGGGAAGCGATGTTGTTGTTTGATACATGTGATCCTAAGGATGATGCATGGGATTGGCCAGAAAATCTATCGGCTCAAGATGAGCCATTTTGGTTACCTGGCGAAGTATCCTGTGAATGGCGCCATCAAGGAGTAGGGGATACTGCTGTTGTTGCTGTCAATAATGCTGGAAATACTACTCTTGAATTGCAAGTCACGGTTGAGAGTGAATCGGTATCAATTAGTGAACCATCAAGTGGGTTGCTTACGATTGAAGGGGATTCAGCAGAATTATTTGTATTAGAATTAGATTCCGATATTGATGAAGAGGTATTTTTCGTTACAATTTCACACCCAACAGTTGAAGGCGCTGAGGTGCAATTAGAAGTGAGACTGTTAGCTGGTGATGGTTGGTCCCTCCATACAGATTATGGAGATCACATGACTGTACATTACAAAGTTTGGATTTCAGATACTGGAGAACAACTAGATGAAGGAGATTTACCAGTCACAGCAGGTTCTGAACCTACTTGTGATGCCGGCGCCCCTAGTGTATGTTATATCAAAGGATTTCACTGGGGTGTAATTGGCTTAGATTGTGGTGTGGAACGATGTTTTTTACAGGATGGGACCACGCATACCGTAATCCTTCCACCTGAACTTGCATACAAAGATAGGCCAGATAGAGAACCGGCAAACAACCAATGGTTGGTCTTTGAATTAAGTGTTAATGAATTAGCAATTTAATAGAAAAGCGGATAACAGTAACAGCCGTCCTTTAATTTGGTGCGTGATGGTAACTCACACAGTTTTACCCATTTCTCCAGATATCCTAGGGTTTGCCGAAGTGATTGCTCCACAGAGTGAAATTGATGGTAAATCAAAATCAGGTGAACCACATCTGTATCAAACATATCGTATGAAACGGCTTTCAACTCCTTGGTCGGTGTGTCTTACAAGGGCAGAGCAGTTGGCCGATTGTCAGATTGGTAAAGGTATTCTTCTTGACCCTGCTTGTGGTTCTGGGTCACAACTTTTCGCCTACTGTTCAGAGTTGGGACGAGCGGGGATTGGCATAGAACTTGATGGTGATTCTGCAGTCTTATCAGCGGCGAATGGTCAAATCGTGGCTGATAGCGGTAACAGTGAGTGGACGTCCGAAAGTTTCGTACTGGTGGGGGATGGTACTGATGCTACTGCTGCCCTTTCTGAAATTGGTATGTCAGGGCAGGTAGTTGCAGTTATGCATGTAGATCCAGCGAGACCTCTAGACACACAAAATCATTCTCTGGATGAGATGGAACCGCCAATCTCAATTTTGTTGAATCGATGGGCTGACCATTTAGTCATAGGAAGTAACGGCCCAGCAATTATCATAGATCTCTCCCCTAGACTTCTAGAAACTCAGCAACAAGAGATTGAACAACTTCTTCTATCATATTGGCCAGACTCCCCTGTTACATGGGAATGGGTTTCGACTGGTCGTGGAAGAATTGACCGCTTGACAATCTGGTTTGGCACAGCTGCGGATTCCGCAACACCAGCTAGAATGCTAAGACTACTATCAGATGGTTCTGTAGTCAGTTTTGCAGGCCGAGCAACTGATGCCAAAAGATCCACTTCTGTGGTACCCTCAACAGGAGATTGGCTAACAATCGTCGATTCTGCTCTTTTATCATCAGGACTTCAAGGACAATGGTTACGCGAAGCATTGCCTCCAGAATCAACGAGACATTGGGTCAGAATTTCTGGGCGCAGACCAATGCTACTTTCAAGTGAACCACTTCAAATCGGGAAATCAATTGTCAGCGCATTTGTTTCCTCAACCGGCCAAATCATTAGCCGTTTGAAGGTGGAACCGAAAGTAGAAAACATCTCTCCAATTCTTGTTTCGGCTAACTCAGCATATCTTTCTAGACTCACTCTCAGATGTAAAATGGAGCCATCTGCTCAGCCAAAACTTCAGCGTAAATTAGATTACGGATTGAAGGATTACCCTCGAGGGAAACCAGGTTTCCTTGCTGATGTTGAAACTAATGATGGCGATACTTGGTTTATCTGCAAAGAACCTTAAAATTAAGGCTTTTTCAACCATTTCATTGATTATTCCCCTCTTAGAAAATAGTCCCTTTTTTATAGGGGGGGTAAGTCGCAAAGTCGCTACGTAGTAGCCACTGGGCAACTGGTGTACTCGGGGGAACCGAATAATGGCAAAAATAGACGAGAGTCAGTTAGGCGACGATTTCAGATATATTCTGAGGCTCGCAATGGCTGATGTTGATGGAATGAAACCGATTGGCTTGGGCCTAACTTCAATTGATGGAGTTGGTCAGAGAACCGCAATTGCATTATGTGGATTGGCTAAAGTGGATGCTAAGAAAATGGGTGGACTTTTGTCCGATACAGAGGTTGACTCTCTAAAAGAAGCGATTGAGGCTTACCCAACTGCAGTTCCCCTTTGGATGTTGAACCGCCAGAGGGATTTGCATTCAGGAGATGAACTCCATTTGTTTTCACAAGATGTCAAGATGGTCCAGAAGGACGACATTGACAGACATCGTGCAGTGAAGAGTTACCGTGGTGTACGTCACGCAATTGGTGGTAGAGTAAGAGGTCAAAGGACCCGTTCGAACAACCGCAGTGGTTTGACACTCGGTGTTCAGAGGAAGAAGTGAGGTGTGATTTATGGGACATCCTAAGTTTAGTCGCAGAGTATGGCAAGGCCCCAAACACCCATGGCAGTCTGAAAGGATTGATGAGGAGCGCACTCTCATTTTCAACTATGGTTTGCGTAATCACAGAGAAATCTGGAAGGCTCGTAGCAAACTGCGTCGTTGGCGCTCAAACGCAATGAAGTTGATTGCAACAACCGACTCTGGAGAAGATCACGTATCTCGAGAGAAAGCAGATTTGATTACTTCCCTCCACCGCCGTGGAATGCTTCCAGAAGGTGCAACTCTTGACGATATTCTTCGTCTTAATGTGGAGCACGTGTTGGCTCGTCGTCTACAGTCACAGGTTTACTACAAAGGATTCGCATCCAGTATGAAGCAGGCAAGACAACTACTCATTCATGGCCACATTTCAGTTGGTAACCAAGTGATGACAGTTCCAGGATATACAATTACTCGTGAGGAGGAGGACACACTTCAATACGGAATTCAGTCGTCTCTTCACGATTCAGCGAAGAGAACTGGTGAAAGCAAGAAGAGCGGGATTGCAACAGGTGAAAACCACCCAATTCGTTTAGGTATTACTGAAATCCGCTCACAAGCAACATACGAAAACGAGGATGAAGAGAGCAGTTTGGAACTTGTAGATGGAGTTCCAACCGCTGAAGAAGTTCAACAGATTGCTGAAGCGGCTGAAGCAGCGCCTAGTGCAGATGATGCTAACGGAGGTGAATCCTGATGTCTCGTAAGTGTATCATTAATATTTACAGTTCCTACAACAACATTCTCATGACCGCTACTGACCAAACTGGTGCAGAAACAATTGCTAAGTGCAGTGGTGGCCAAGTAACTAAGAAAGGTAGCGATAAAGGCAGTCAATTCGCAGCAATTAGAGCTGCAGAGAGAATTGCCGAAGCAATCCAAGACAAAGGATTCTCACAGGCAATTGTTCGATATCGTGGTCAAGGTGGTAACAAGAGCCCAAATACAGGGCCAGGTGCACAGCAGGCCGTCAGAAGCCTGACTCGTGCAGGAATTCAAGTGGCTAGAATTGAGGATTGTACTCCACGACCACATGATGGTACTAAGCGCAAGGGCGGCCGCCGAGGTCGAAGAGTTTGATTCATAGGTGATTTAAAAATGGTAAAATTAAAAGTTCTTACAGAAACTGATACTTCGCTACGTATACTCTTTTCAGGAGTTAACCGAGCATTCGTGAATTCTCTTCGCAGAACCATGATTGCTGATGTGCCAAAGTTTGCGATTGACCAAATGAGAATTGAACTCGGTATTTACAAGGATGAAGAGACTGGTGAATTATTTGAGTCAAACTATGCATTAAACGACGAACAACTTGCACACAGATTCGCAATGCTTCCAGTCCCAACATTCCACGATGATTTTTACTTTCAGGATGAATGTCCTGACTGCAAGGATATGGTGGCGGACCAACGTGGATGCCCTTCATGTCAGATAATCTACACAATTACATCAAGTGGTGTAGATGGTGGTAGAAGTGTTCTTGCGTCTGAGTTGAATGTGATTGGTGACCACCGATTAGAGATTCCAGAAGCATATGGTTCAATCCCCTTAACAAAGCTCTACGAAGGACAAGTGCTCCACGCATACTTCTACGCAATTATGGGTAGAGGTAGAGACCATGCAAAGTATTCACCAGTTTCTGGCGTTACGTTCCATGCACGTCAGAATGGTAAAATCAATGTAAAGACCCGCTCAAAGATGCTATTTGACCTTAATTTGAATGTCACTGCTAAGGATTTCAATAAGGATGGAGTTCTCAGCGATATTGACAAGGTAGATTTGCTACGAAATGACCTCAACCACGTTGGTAGCGGTACAGATTTACAAGCAGAGTTTAATGATGCAATTACTTTGGAAGATGTTGAAGGCGATTACATCTTCAAATTCGAGACTGATGGTTCAATGACAGCCCGTATCTGCTTAGAGCAGGCTTGCAAGCAATTATCAAGTCGCTTTGAAGCACTCTCCAAAGACTTTGCAGAAGCTCTGTGAGAGAGTCGGCAAGACCAAGCCAAATTACCCCTACGGGGTGGTTAATAATGACTGCAATCACAGGACAGGCCGCTTCATCAGGCCACATCACACTACTCTTCAGTGTACAAGATGATGATGTCAATTTAATTAATCAAGGAAGTCGAGGAATTGGACTTTGTATAGATCCAGTTGAGCCTACTTGCCAGATTACAGTAACCGGTAAACATGGTTCTGGAAAAATTTTCAAGCAAACCCAAAATGAGAATCTAGTTCTTCAGCAGACAGTCATCAATACACTTGCACAACTAGTGCCGTCAGTGTTGGAATACGATTGGCTCATTCAGCAAAGTTGCGGATTACCTCAACAACAAGGATTCGGCCTTTCAGCTGCTGGGGCTTTAGCCACTGCACTTGCTCTACAGCGGGCACTTGGTGAAGAGGAACAACTCGCATACGCTCAATCCTTCTATGTTGCTCATGTGGTGGAGCGAAAACTCTCAGGAGGATTGGGTGATGTGGCCGCTCTTTGGGCGGGTGGTGTTGACCTTAGAAGAGAGCCAGGGTGCCCTCAAGTCAGTGAAATATTGGGAGGGTCAGGTGTTGTTGAAGGGTGGCATACAAATCTCAATATGTTAGTCGCTTGGAGGGATAGAACTACCCGCCATACCTCTGTATACATCGATGATGAACAGTGGAAAACGCGCATCAGGAATAGTGGCGAACAACAACTCACTCTACTCAAACAGGGGGTTTGGGATAAGAGTCGCTGGGGAGATATTTTGACGACATCAACGGGTTTCGCCAATGACTCTGAGTTGATATCAGATGCAGGTCGAACCGAACTTTTACAGATTGCGAAATCTGTGATTTCATTTGCAGAGGCGGAAGCATCTGCTCATTTATGCATGCTTGGAGAAAGCCTTGTAATCTTGCCAACATCGCTTGAGTCAGGATTGAATAGTGATATTATGCTGCTGATGATTGAACAATTTAATTTAATGGGGTTGAAATCAATTCGGGTTTCATTAACCGAAAATTCACTTCGCTGATTGCGAGCAATCCAATCACTCATCATACATGATGGTGATATCTAGAGGTGTTTGATCTAACATCAAGACACCAGGGATCAACATCCCTTCACAGAATCCATGTCGGTAAACAATTGCCCCAGCCCCCCACTCATCGATATAGCGGTTCATTTGTTTCTTTGTCTTCTTCTTAGCAAATGAGACATTGGCGCCATAGAAATTTTTAGCATCAATCCATGCAATTAACTTACCATTAATTGTCAACTTATCCATTATCAAAAAATCGGGTGTATTAAGAGGCCTACCATGTTCTTTTTGTTGTTCCTTTAGAAGTTCTTCTTGACGACGATATTTGATACCCAAAGTATCTAGGTATTTCTCAACCACTACCTCAAACAGGTCAGCCCGCACAGCAGTTTCACCTTGGTCAACATTTGTCACGCGGTCTTTTTCTTCCGCTTTTTGAAACTCTTCAGCATCACGTTTTGATAACAATTTCTTAGGTGACCTAAGTGAGTCACGAATCTTCACTTTTGACCATCCACGTGCAGTCAGAATTGACCGAAATATTGCCACAGGGGGGAAGTCAAATCGTCGGGAAAGTTGTAGGACACTCTCACCGTTTTCGTATCTTTTGAGAAAGGTATTTGATTTATTCATCATTTTATAATGGCCATAAACGGCCTTTTCTTGCATCAACGCTTTGCGCAATGATAACCCTTGTTCAACACTCATATTATGTGTTTTCAGTCTGTCACCGATTCCATCCACAGCATCATCGTCTAGAAATCCCCATTCACCTGGAATCATTACTAAATCACACGCTTGGCGTTCAGTACGCTGCTTTATCGGAGTTGTATTCCACTTGATAGAAACTTCATTTGGGGGTTCAAGTTCCTCTGGAAAACCCAATGGTTTAGGATTGATGGAGAACCTTTCTTCGGCTCGCTCTACGGCTTCTTTGATTCGGGCAGATGCTTGGCTATTCTGCCCACCACCGTTGCCACTTTTTCGGGAAGATGAACGGCCTTTTTTGCTACCTTGATTGGTGCGGCCGCCTTGATTCCTATTGCGGTTGTTTTTACTTGGTTGGTGGTTGTTGTCTTCACTGTTACTTCTGTTCACTTGTAGCAGGCGAGAAGCCCCTCCCTTTTCAACCTCCGGCTTACGATCCGTAAAATCAAGCAGGTTAACTTGCTGATTATTTATAAAATCAAAGATAAGCAATGCCTGGTTCTGAAGGATAAGCAAATTTTGCTTTACCACCAACATCTGCCCCTTCTCCAGCAAGGTAAATGTTTACTTCTGTAACATTAAGTTCTGTGCTCAGGAATGATTTTGCATCAGTTAGGATTTTTACTTCATCAAGATTATATTTTAGCACATTTCTTTCGGTTGGAGACCATTTGTACAATTGCTTCATAATTCGTTTCCAAGCCCCAGGGACTTGTCCTCTAACTTCTCCAACTTGTGTAAATGGCCTAGACATTATCTCACCCATTGCTCCTTTCATTGGGAAGTCATTCTCAAGTAATTCAATACCTGTACGTACCAACTCACCTTTCCATCCTTCAGCTATTTGAATCGTGACAGATGTTGGTTCATTTTCAAGATGTCGTTCTGCTAAACCTTTCATTTGTCTAGCCTGATCAAGAACTGATTGTAAGATAATTTCTCGTGCCAAGACTGGATTTATGGCCTCAGTCTCATCATTATCAACGTCATCAAATCCAAGAGGTTGGATTGCAATCAAGCCTTCCCCCCCCGCTTCTGCCCAAATTTCTTCAGCAATATGCGGCGTTGCGGGATGCATCATCTTAGCCCAATCAAGCAGGAGTGAGCGAGCCAATTCACCATTGCACCCTCCACGACGCTGGTACCAAAGAAGGTCAGCGTAGACTTCGTAATGGCTGAGCATCACGCCGGTTCGCAAATCAACCGATTCCATCGCCGAAAACCATTCTGTTTTACGAATCTGAAATTGGGTGCTCAACCATTCATCTATTGCTGCATCATCATTCTCCCATGACAACATTTCGCGACATAAATTCCAAACTGCTTTCATCTGTTTGTAACATGATTCAACACCAGTATCAGACCAATCCATCCCAGCAGTAGGCTGGGCAGCAAACAGAATGAATAGTCGGACGGTGTCAGCGCCATACTGTTCAATCATTGAAACTGGGCCAACAGTATTGCCTAGAGATTTACTCATTTTGGCACTACGCTCTGTTAATTCACCAGCACAATATGGGCAAGCATTCCCCCTCTCGCTTACGGGATGAGTGATGTTACAAGGAGCACAATACGGTGCTTGGGCATTGACCATTCCTTGACATAACAATTCTTCAAAAGGCTCGTCAATATTATGCAAACCCATGTCTCGTAATGCTTTAGTCCAAAACCGTGCGTAGATTAAGTGCATTTGTGCATGTTCAATTCCACCACAATAAAAGTCAACATTCATCCAATAATCCGCTGCTTGATTGCTGAAGCATAAGTCAGAATTATTTGCATCAATGTAGCGCATGAAATACCACGATGAATCAACAAAAGTATCCATTGTGTCGGTTTCACGCCTCGCGGGATTTCCACAACTAGGACAGTCAACATTGAGGAAGGTAGGTGATGTTTCCATCGGATTTCCTGTGCCACTAAAGACCACATCATCAGGTAGTATCACTGGCAACTCGTTCTCAGGTACTGGAACAGCACCACATTCATTACAGTGGATAATAGGAATTGGAGTCCCCCAATATCGCTGTCGTGAGATTAACCAGTCACGAATTTTCCATTGAATCATTCCGCTTCCTGAATCTTCACTTTCGAGCGCTTCAATAACAGCCCGTTTTGCATCATCCCCACTCAATCCATCAAATTCAGTTATTACAGAATTGGTCATTTCGCCATATCCTTCGAAAGCGGAGGTTAGTGGGGCATCATTGTCTGCACTTTCCTCAATTAAAACACGCTTAATTGGTAGGTTATGTTCCGTGGCGAAATCAAAGTCTCGTTGATCGTGACCAGGTACCGCCATTACTGACCCAGTACCATATGAAGCAATAACGAAATTTCCAGCGTAGATTGGTATTTTTTCCCCACTTAGTGGATTTATGGCATGCCGGCCAAGGAATACACCTTTCTTTTCCTTCAACATACCTCTATCCATGTCAGAAAGTTGCTTTGCTTCTTTTTCCATCTCCCGCCACGCTTGTTCATTTTCGTGGCCCTTAACCAAATCCTCACAAAGAGGGTTTTCAGGGGCTAGAGTAACAAATGTGACTCCAAAAATTGTATCAGGCCTAGTCGTAAAAGCTTCAATCACAAGATCACCGTCCCCTTCTACTTTGAACTTGATTTGAGCGCCTTCCGAACGCCCCATCCAATCTTTTTGCAGGGCTTTAACATGGTTAGGAAATTGTATTTCCTCGAGTGAGTCGAGTAGTTCTTGCGCGTACTTTGTGATTTTCAAAAACCACTGGTCCATATCTCTCTGTGCAACTTCACTTGAACATCTCCAGCATCTCCCATTGTGCACTTGTTCATTGGCTAATACAGTATTACACTGTTCACACCAATTGACATTTGCGAAAGTTCGGTACGCTAAACCGCTCTCATAAAATTTTAGGAAAAACCACTGATTCCACTTGTAGTAGTTGGGGTCGTGACTCATCACTTGCCGATTCCAATCGTGTGAAAACCCCATTTGTTTGAAGTCTGATTTGATGCTAGCGATATTACGGTCGGTGATATCTCTTGGATGCCCTCCTTCTTTGATGGCAGCGTTTTCAGCAGGCATGCCAAAAGAATCGAAACCCATTGGATAGATAACGTTGAATCCTCTTGCTCGACGATAACGAGCAACCGCATCTCCAATCGAATAGTTTCTAACATGGCCAATATGCATCTTTCCAGAAGGATAAGGATACATCTCTAGGCAGTAGAATTTAGGTTTATCAGTGTTCAATGGGGCGATGAAAATCTCGTCGTCCAACCATCTCTTTTGCCACTTCTGTTCAAAGTGTGCAGGTGAGAAATCCTCCTCCATACAATCAACCCTTCAACGACATTTTCATTCGTTATTGAATCGCCGAATCAACCGTCCGCTATCAAAGGAACGGAATTATCATACCTCATCAAGTAAAGATGGGAAGTCGCCGGAGTTAAGCAGAATCAGTGCACGGTCAGTCAGTCTGTACCGGTAGCGCATTGCGACCCTCTCCTTCTCAACCAATCCCCAATCCTCTAGTGATTTGAGGTGGTATGATACCAATTGTTGACTGGTTTCCAACTTGACAGACAATTCTTTTTGAGATAGATTGAGGATTTCATTTTCGTGGATGTCAAGAATTTGTAGAATCTTACCCTGTAAACTGTTTGGGTCTGGAGTAAGTACTGGAACTGGCAAATCATCATCGGCAGTTCTCGAGTCAATAGAAGCTGGATAATATCTAACCTTGCGGCCATCCTTGCGCCTCCATACTCGTTCATCAGATTCCAATACTGAAAGATGGTGGGTTAGTTGTCCGTTTGACATTTGTAAGGCCCCTAACAATGCTCTGAAGTGAATACCTCTGTGTAATTCAATGTAGGCAACAATTCTACCCCTTTGATACTCACCACCCGATTCCTTCTTCTTGCGAACCATACCGAGAAGAGCGAGCCCGTATTTTGTTGCAGGTAGGCGGATCCATTCAACTTGAGTCACTGCTCCAGCAATTAGTGCAAGCAGGCTGGTCGAAGCAATGATAGCAACTATTGTTGGCGCTGCAGCAGGAATAGAAATTACTGGTGTTTCAGATGTTACTTCCGTATCGATGCTAGAATCTGTTGAGGCTACTTGTGTTTCACCTAGTACTTCAGCCACAACAATGTGAGATACCCAACTAGCACAAGCAGTTGAGGTGCCAGTACTTTCCTCAACCCAATACGCTCCTCGGTGATTTGGAAGCGGCTTCCAGTTTTCTATTAGGGTAGATGAGTAAGCATGCTCAATACCATCAACATCAATTAGAATCCAGCATCCACCAACATCAGTGGTAACATACTGCCAACTACCTTCAGCCATCCAACTCAAAAGTGTAGCATCCTCTTGCACTAATGTTTCACCCGTATCTTCATTTTCGGATTCTTCTTCTGAATTCTGCTCATCTTCAAGTTGCGTTGGAGGATTCCAGGTATGGGCTAATTGTGTAGTGAATCTAGGCGTCCCAGTAGTTTCAATGAAGAGAGACCAAGTGCCTTGATTAAGTTGGCCAAACTCAATTGTAAATGGGTCAAATGGGATGCCATTACCCGCAGCAATCGTCTCCATCATTCCTCCTGAGTCCCCACACTGTTCATTCCATATTTGATGAGGTTGAGGCTCACCTATACGTTGTAGAGTGAAGCTTAAGCGGCATTCTTGAGGCCAGTGGATGTCCAAGTCAATTTGATTCTCTAGCCGGATTTGGAATGTGATAGATTCTTGATTAGTACCAGGGTTGTTGGTAAGTAGTTCAATTACTCTGAACTCGGCTAGGCTGGTGTCTTGCATTGATGCTAAGCAAGCCGGCCCACTATCTCCCCCATCGTAATTAATTAGGTACTCGGTGGTAATTCCATACTCTGGAACTGTTACCACCATTAGGTAAGAACCATCATTGAGTTCACAACTATTTTCAGCATTCATCGTCCACATTCGCTGGTCAAGTGTATATTGGCTAGCAGGATCAATTTTCAACTCAGAAAATTCGGTATCACAGATATCATTCAATCCTGAATCTTTAGTTATCATTCCCTCTTCAGAAATTAATTGAATTGAAACTAGACAACTACTGTTGAATTGCAACTCAGCAGGCGTCTCTGCTGAATTAATTAATTCAGTTTTGACTTGAATATTATCCGCATCAGTAATGATTCCATCCGCGCCACCATCTCCGAGTAAACTAACTGCTAACTCGGCCGGAGCCTCAGGACGAGCTTCACTAATCGATAGAGTTGCATCAAAGGTGCTGGCCAAATCACTCAAACCTGTTGTTGCAACTTCAATTGACCATTGGCCAGATAAAAGTTGTTCGCCTTCTGAAGTGAAGTCCCATACTAACCAACCCAAAGGAAGCGATTCACCTACTCCAAGTGTTGAGCCAGAGCCACAACCCAAGTCAGTCATTGAAGGTGGATTTGAAGACTCAAATGTGTTAACTTGAATCGTAACCATGCAACCTTCGTCAGTATCAATTGTTATTGAGTTGCTACCACTATTGGTAAGTGAAATATGGGAGTATACGCTTTCTCCTGACAAATAATCTAACCCGCCACTAATCGGTGGAGCAGTATTTACTTGTAATTCTAAGTTTTCAATTAACACAGGACTGCGCTGGAATTGTATAGATTCTGTGTAAGTTGCCATCCCTGATTCAAAGTTAAAATCTAAAGTTACATCACCACTATTGATAATTGCCCCTGTTGAGTTTTGCCAGTCCCAATCAAATGTGTCAAGATTTCTTGTTTGTCCAGCAGGTATGTCAATCGCTCGGCGTTGTTGGAGACAGACTCTGTGATCTCGTAAAGATGTGAATAATTCGTCATTGTTGAGAATATCAATCTCAACAGGACAGGATGGATTGTATTCAATTGATTGAGTAGTCGCACCAGAATTCTTCACAGAAATTGAGATTGAAAGCGCTTCTCCCTCATCATACCAAGCCGCCCCGGTAGTCGTCTCATCAATAGAAATAACTAATTCAATATCGGTAGAATCTGCACTTGCAGAACTAATCGCAAGTGGAGCGAGTAGGATAAAAGCTAACCCAACAATGAGCAATCTACTGCTAGATTCACGTCCCCTCATAGCGCCGCCTCTTATAGAGGCGACAAACCCACTCACACTTAAGACCCGCCATACACGGTGAAATCAGTAATTTCAATGCCATGCCCCCCTTCGCATGATTTTGATGTTAGCCAAAGGTGAGTTTGACCGCCGAGTGGAAGACGATGGAATTGAGGTGTGGGTAAGTCAGCAAGGTCCGTTTGGGAATGTCAATACAGCATTCATTAATAGGGCCACAAATACAGTAGTAATCATCGACCCATATTCTGCTAAAAAGTGGCTTTCAGCCCTTGAAAATGAAGGTTTGTCACCAACTCACTTAATTCTAACACACACCCATAGAGACCACACATCTGGGGTTAAGAAAATCATGAAATCCCATCCAGAAATTGAGTTGTGGGGGCACGTTGAATCAAACTATCCGAATTTACTTGGAAGAGTATTATTTCGTCATTTGAATTTCACTCATACTTGGGACCATCCGGTTCATTCAGGAGAGCAATGGACTGCAGGTGGTATCACCCTTGAAGTCACTCACACACCAGGTCATGCACCAGGTCATCTTACCTTCCATGGACATGGAGTATTTCACGCAGGAGATCTTCTCTTCACCCAACGTTCTGGTAGGGTTGACCTTCCCGGCGGAGATTCAGAATCACAATGGAGAAGCGTAATTCATGCTAGGGAGATTCTCAAAGGGCTACCTAGTGATTGGCGACTAATCCCAGGTCATAATTACGAGTGGATTGATGGGACTGAACGAAATTGGGTCAGTTTATCTCAGGCATTGAAACATAATTTAGCACTGAATTCAACGTCTTTGATTCAGTTTGAAGAACTTGATTTTCTACGGTTCAACGATGACCTAGCAAAATGAATTTTATTCCTCTATTGATGTCGGAGAAATATTCATAGTGGGAGAATCTCCGGGGGGATTTATGGATGACGAAGAACAACTAAGGTATGCCAAGATAAGGTATCCTAATATTGCATTTAAACGCGGAGACAAACCTAAATCATTCTTTTTTAATATTGTTTATTCATTAATTTGGCTTGCCTCAGTTCTTGCTGTTTCAGGAGCAGGATACCTCTTTGTGAGCCCCTATTGTGGGCTTGGGGCAATTCTATCATTACTCATGTTGAAAGGACTTTTGGATGTATTAATGGGGAATACCGTTCTTGTTGCTGTTGGTGAATCTTTAGTATTCCGAACAACAAAGGCGAAAACCAAGAAAAATGCAGGTATGATGATGGGTATGATGTCAATGTTTGCTGCCTTGGATAAGGACTTTATAGACGGGGATGGAAATATAGAGAGCATGATTTCTGAAGTTCTTGAAGACAATGAAGAAAATGAAGAAAAAGCATTTTCAATTGCTATGGCCCTCAATATGGATAAAGACAATGATGGTATGTTATCACCCCAAGAAATGCTGTCTCCAGATAATATGTTATCTAGTTATGATATGGAGGAAGGTCAAGGCGCAATGAAAGAAATTGAGGAATTTGCTGATGAAATCCTCCTCTTCCTAAACTCAAACCCAAATACCATTAGCAAAGAAATCATTGAGAAGTTTTCAAGCGGTCCATCAAAAGAAGACAAGTACGATCCATTTGCTTAGTGAGGTTGAACTCACGTGCAATTAGCATTAGACTGATTTCACGATAGTGTGGGTGTATAAATGAGTGGGAACTGCACTCTGAATGTTGTCCCTTGTGCAGATGTTGAGTAGTCAACTTTGCCGTGCATTAAATCACAAAGTGCTTTGACGAGTGTAAGACCTAGACCTACACCACGCCTAAGTTGGCCATCCTTGACAAGTGCTTTTGAGTATGGCTCGTATAACCTCATCTCTGCTTCATGAGAAATACCTGGGCCAGTATCTGAGATTTCAAACAGAACATTATCTGCAACAGTACTCACTTTGATGGTAATGTGTCCTTTTTCTGTAAATTTCACCGCGTTATCTAACAACTGTTCGAGGACCTCTTGCAATCTCATGTCATCAATACACATTTTTTCTGGGGCCTGACCTATCTCCATGTGGAACTCAAGTCCTCTACGTGTACACACTTTTCTAGCTGCCTCACTTGACTTTTCAACTAAGGTGTCAATGTCGTGCCATGCTGAGGTAATACGAACAGTTCCAGAGATGATGTTAGAGTAGGTGATAACGGAATCAATCATCATTCGTAGAGAATCTCCAGCATCTAAAATTTCTGTTAAGAATTCTTTTTCTTCAATGTCAAGATTAGGAGAAATGTCAAGCAAATCCGCAAATCCAAGGACACCAGAAAGAGGTGTTCGTAAATCGTGGCTGAAATTAGCAATGAACCCTGCTTGAAGATTGTGCGCCCTTGACAATTCACCATGTGTTAGTCGCAATTCCTGGGCAGCACTCTTTGTTTCAGTTAATTGCTCTTCAAGTGCATGTTGCAATCCAATCAATTCGGTAATGTCCTGGTAAGAACATACAACACCAGTTAGCCGCCCATCAATACCGAATAATGGCTCAGCAGCACCAATCAAATAGAGAATTCTACCATTATGGAATTCAATACTGAATTGCCAATCTCGTTGAGATTCCCCTGTTCTTAATGCCTCCAATAAAGGCCCTTCATTAGCACCCATAGGCGCTCCATGCCCATCCCGGAAGGTGTGTTCTTCTTCAAATTCATTAATCCATTCTGGAGATGCAGGTGTGGCTGGCAAATCCGGTAACATCATTTGAGCTGCTCTATTGACATGTACAAGACCACCTTGAGCATCAATTTCTAAGATTGCACTGTGCATTGAAGAAAGAAGAGCGCGCAGTCTTACCTCCATTGTTGCTGGTGCGGGGCGGGTGTCAAATGGGTCCATCTATTTGGCCTCCTTAGCCGTTGGGTAAGGATATTAGGCATAGCAATTGTGCTTGAGGAGTTGTCTCAGAGCAGGTCATCAAGGTCTAATGCCTCAGGCAATGCTTCAATCGCTTCCTCAGCGCCTTTTTCCTCTTCCTCTTGAAGAAGTTGCCAATCTGCCTTCTCCACCCAGCCGAGTTCCTTGGCTTTCTCCAAGTCTCCTTGACCTAGATAATATTCAATCCATTCTTCGCGTCGAGTATCTTCTTCGTCAAATATTTGCTCTTGTAAGGCAACATTTTGCCGCATCAACTGCCCACTCCTCTTTGCTGCTTGACGAGCAACCATAGCAACTAGGATGGCTAAGAGGAGAAGAACTCCCAAACCACCGAGTAAATATGACCCCAGTTCTTTCAGAGACATTCTGTCTGAACCGCTTGCACCGGTTCCTTCTGCCTCTGTTATTTCACAAACACCGGGAACTTCCCACACATTAGGGTCGTAGATACAAATGTCAGCTATGTCAGACCAGCCATCACCATCAGTATCTTCACAGCCAAATCGGTCTTCCCAAGAAGTACCATATTTTGATCTGCAGTCATCTGGTTGGAAAGCATCACGAGTTGTATTATCTCCATACCCATCATTATCACTGTCTTTATGCTGTGAATGAATGAGTGGGAAATCATCAGGATCGGTACCATTTGGATTGTCACCCCATCCATCACCATCAGTATCATTCCATTGAGTTACATCATTAGGAAACGCATCTGCTAGTTCAGCATCAATGATGAAATCCCCTGGCCAATTTGTTTCGCGGCTGTCATTCCAACTTGAATTGCCCCAATTATCTCCGTAACCATCATCATCAGTGTCTTTCCATTGGCTAGCTACATCTGGGAAATCATCTCGAGTGTCTGCCCATCCATCTCCATCAGTATCAATACAGCCGTAGGTATTTCCTTTGTAACTAGTACCAAAAGTGTCTGGGCAATCATCTTTTTGTGCTGCTAGAGGGTCATCTGCATAGCCATCACCGTCACGGTCTGATGATCGCATTGGGTCATCAGGATAAGCATCCTCATTATCGGCGATTCCATCTTGGTCGGTGTCGGGACAGCCACGAGTTGTTTCCCCTTCCATTTGCCCCCACAATATTGGGCATAAATCTGGTTCATGCGCATTTTCTATGTATACTCCAGGCCATGATTGGTTTCGGTCAAATACCCATGAAGCATTGCCAAAATTATCACCAAAGCCATCCAAATCAAAGTCATACCATTGGGTAATCTCATCAGGGAACCAATCGCCATTGTCCCCCACAGGGTAATCACCATGACCATCTCCATCTCGGTCTCCACATTGGGACGGATCATCTTTGAAGAGATCTGGATTATTGCCATTGTCGTTATCACCACAGCCATCTCCATCTTGGTCTAACCATTGAGTAGCATCATTAGGGAACGGGTCACCAGCATCGGAATATCCATCTCCATCCGTGTCTTTACAACCGGTGCGGTCAATTGATGAATTTCCATTAAATCCAGGGCATGCATCGCCGTTAGTTCCGCTTGCATTATCCCCAAATCCATCTCCATCAGCATCACACCACTGGGTTGGATCGTCAATGAAAGCATCACCAGTTCCGGCCCCTTCTCTGCAAGCAGGCCAATTAGCATCAGGATCTGACCACCCATCTCCGTCAGTGTCGTAACATGCGAGCCTGTCCCAAATTGAGTCACCATATACATAGATACAACCATCGGAACGGCTAGTGAATTGCTCGTCACCATACCAGTCACCATCGCTGTCATTCCATTGTTCAGTATCAGTAGGGAATACATCAATGTCATCTCTTTGGACTGATGTCATACTAGTAATCAGAATACCAGGCCAATCAGAAGGCCGAACTGAAACCCAAGATGAATTAGCGAAATTATCTCCATAACCATCAAGGTCAGTATCATCCCACTGGGTTGGGTTGTTTGGTAATCGGTCTACAGTTCCGTGTGGATTTGGATCTCGAGTATCTTCGGCATTGTCTGGATGTCCATCACCATCAGCGTCAGCCCATTGATATTCATCGTTTGGATAGGCATCATTCAGATCAGACCACCCATCTCCATCAGTATCCGGGCAGCCAAATCGGTCTTCAGTAGAAGTTCCCGATACATTCGGGCACGCATCAGGCTCATTTGCAGGTGCAGGGTTATCCCCATACCCATCATTATCTGAATCATCCCATTGTGTAGGGTCTTCAGGGAATGCATCATCAGCATTTAGCACCCCATCATTGTCAATATCGGGGTCTACAATCCAGTGGTAAATCCCTTCGTCATTTCGTCCATGTGCCGAGAGAATGTAGTCACCATCAGGATGCCAACTAACTCCGTAAATACTACCACAGTTGTTTGAACCACCGCTAGAAGTACAACCACCAGGACGAGGTGCTGACATAGTGTCAACAATAGTAGCGGAACTTGCATCTACTTTGAATATCCTCAGACTAGCACCGTCTGATTGATAATAAGTATGTGCTGCAACAACTTGAGTACCATCAGGTGAATATTCAACATCATTACACGAGGTAGATGTGTCATATTTCCAATTTTGTAATCCACTTGCCACATCGTAAAGTCTTACTCTTGCTCCCGAACCTTCCCACGCTTCACAAGTAGCAATAGTGTTTCCATCTGGAGACCAAGCCACTGCATTGTTTGTACCTCTATTGGTATTGATTGTCCTGTTGACATTCCAACTTCCTGTATTGTAAATATAGACATCTTCATTTCCACCAATAAGAATTCTACTCCCATCAGGACTCCAGTCAACAGAATTGAACCGACTATCTGAACCCGGATCAAATGCGGTAATTTCTGAGCCGTTCATAGCATTGTAAATTTGTACTTCTCCATCAGTGCCGCCGTTACCCGATCTCCCGACAACTACTGCAATCATGGTCCCATCGGGGCTGAAAGCCACTTCGTTAGGTTGGTCGCCGCCACCTACATCAGTGCTAACTGAAAATAGAGGCGTTACATTACTGGAGTAATACACTTTCAATGTATCATCACCTAGTACGGATGCAATGAACATTCCATCCGGAGACCAATCTGCACCATGGATATCCTCCCCACTAAATTCTACAGATTTCAAATTCGTCTGGCTTGTTGTATCCCAAACCCTCATCCATCCAGTGGAACTACCACCTCCAGTAGATTCAGTAGTCAAGTATTTACTTCCATCATAGTTGAATAATGAAATATATTGATCATCACTCATTGATTGCCTAGAATCTTCAAGAAACCCACCTGCTTGAATGACCCACGGGTCATTTTTGTCACTCGTCCCGTCACCGTCTCTATCAGGACATCCATCTCTGTCAACAGTGCTATTGCCAAATGCTACAGGGCAATCATCAACGCTGTCATCAAATCCATCTCCATCAGTGTCAAATGCCGAAGCCATCGGTGCAAATAGTACTAGAGTCATGGCTAATGAAATCATGATTGCTCGAACCCTAAAATTATCCAGAGCCCACTTTGCCATGTTTTGCGGAATGGTATTCCTAAAAAGGGCTTATGGCGCTCCCGCATCAAAAAACCGCTATGAAAAGGTAGTATTCTATATCAAAGTAGACGAAAATCCAACAACAGAGAGGCGAATGCTTCAATGGGGACAATAGGCACAGCGGGTTCAGATGTCAGAGACTCCACTGCGTGTTTCGCTCTCGGTTAATGACCGCGTGTTGCTCCACTTGTTTGAGAATGACCATCAGGCAGACCACTTCATCGTAACCGCTCCAGTCACTCGTCCAGGTATTGCAGAATCTTGTGGTCTCCATCCACCAAATGTTAGCCGCGCCATGCGCCCGTTATTGAAGCAAGGTTTCGTGAGTGAGCACACACGTCAAATACGTGGAGAGGCGAGGCGACATAAGACGTGGCAACTAACAGAAAATGGTAGAGAGGAAATCAATAATCGACTTCCTAAAATCAAAAAGACCAGCGTTCTCATCAGAGGAAGAGATGGAAAAATGCTTGAAGTGGAAGCGGGTGAAGCCGCTGATAGACTTGACAGTAATCTCACTCTGCTACAAGTGTTAATGATGGTAATCGCAGAAGGAATGCTACAGTATGGGGATATTCGTCTTGGCCGTATCGAAAAAGGCGATGATAAACCTCCACCAGGGCGCTTGCAAATCCTAGCTGGTGCTCATTCAACCTATCACGTCAGAGCACCAAAGACTCGAACAGTACATGGTAGGAGTGATGAGAGAGCCTTACTTGATGCATGGTATGGGGGCCGAGAGCCAACTCTTGTTGTTAGTGGGATTGCCGGATGTGGAAAGACAACCCTTGTGTCTCATTGGTTGAATCTGCGTCTTGATGACGAACCAAACCTCAGAGTCATGTATTACCCATGTCAGCCGTGGGATACTGCTATTGGGATTGCAACAAGTATTCTCCATCGACTGGGGATTGAATCCAAAGGCAGTTTGAGTTGGGA
>TARA_B110000116_G_scaffold7643_1_pt1 | contig 36847 bp, 28 predicted proteins | sample TARA_B110000116 | Tara Oceans TARA_B110000116 (sample SAMEA4397355) | marine metagenome | biome: Polar Biome; feature: [ZZZ] marine water layer (ENVO:01000295); material: water (ENVO:00002006), including particulate matter (ENVO:01000060) such as... | depth 199 m
TGAGTCTCTGATTCATTTGAATCAAAGTCGCCTTCCGCTGAGTTCCACCACCATGGCAAGACGATGCATCAACCACCCCCGTCGCCCAAGACCCTAAATCGCACCTCAGAGAGGTGCGCTCATGGACCACAGTTCAGTGCGCTTGATCAGCCAAGCGCCCCGAGCCAGAATTTCATTGCCAATTCTAATCGTAGCCCTATTTCTTCTTCCGACCCTCGCCCCTTTCGCTGCTGTCAGTGGAGAGGAGAGAATTGAATCCGAGGACTTCGCAATTCTCAATGAACTCAGCGAAGTCCTCAACCAACGCGAGCAGGTGGTCAGCAGTGATACTGTGAGCAAACTTGCCGGCCCCAAACTCGATCAAGTTCGGGTCGGTGTACAGGAAACTTCAGTCGCCGACCCACTCCACGATATCGACGAGGCCCTCGCCGATGTATCAATGCTCGAAACCGCTGCGCCACAAGTCATTCATCCCGAGCCTTACATAATTCTCACTGACGAAAACAGCCGTCCACCTGGCGAGGTCAGAACCATTTGGTCGACTCTTTTCAATCTCACAGATTACGTCATCTGGACACGATATGTAGACGATGAGGGTAACGTCGTCGAGAAATCCGAGACGATAACCTTCATCACTTCTCTCCTATCTCTTTTCGATTCTGATACCGAGTTCTTGCTTCATCAGGTTGACATCGACGATGATGGTGATGACGACATTCAGGTTGGCCTCAGTATCGACATCAGCGACCCCGAACTCGATGGAACCACACTTTCGCTCGCACCTCAACTCGATTACAAGGTCAGCGTCCTACCCTCAAGCATGACCGATTCCGATTGGGAAAACCTCGAAACTCTGGAAGTGAGTCTCCTCAAAGCATTCGCGTATTCCGATGGAATCCTTACCGAGGGTGAATCATACGTTTGGGTTATCGATTCAAAATTCACTCACACACCTTACGATTTCACCCTCGGGATCGGTCTCGAACGATTCTACTTCGATATCTCCGAAGCGGGTTCTGATTTCTTCATATCGATTTTCAATGCGCTGACCTTCGGAGCGTTCAACGGTGGCGATGAATCAGGAATTTCCATCGCTTCAATCGCCGCTCCATACCAGATCTCAATAGACAATTCCGGCCAGACCGACTGCCCAGATCGCTACTCACCGATTGAACTCACAACTCTTCCATCCAGTCAAATCTCCTGTAGCGTCACAGCAGGCTTCGGTTACGTCCACTATTCGCCTCCAGATGTCGAAGATGAACGGGACGTCTGGGAGGTGGCCTACATCGAAGCCGCAATTCATCCTAATCGTCTTTCCACCATCCTCCCTGAACAGCTTGCTCTCACAATCCGCACTGACAGCACGATGGCTGACGGCACGGGCAGTGCCGGTGAAAATGGCCTGACAACCGTCGAGTATTGGGCTGATGAGCGGGCAGATCTCCACATTCACTTCCACGAGAACCGCTCAGAGGTTCCACCCGAGAACGCCGATGGAACTTATGGCAACTCAACCGACTCCATCGGCTGGCTGCGCGGAATGCCTGCAGGCAGCCTCACCACGGAGGAGATCGACCGCACTTTCACCATGCTCGGATCAAAGTCCGAGCCTCAACTACCCGGTGGCCAACCGAATCAACTCGGCCTAATCATCGGTGTCAAGAATTTCACTCGCGACACCTCGCAGAACGTCGACGATCCTTCTCTCCCAGTCAATCCAGCATACCCGCCAAAGACTCTCGTTCTGGTAAGGTCGGTCCAATCGCTCGAGAAGGTGGATTATCATTCTTGGATGAAACGTGGTGGCGCAGCCACCGACCATCGTCGGATCGAAATTACTGCTCAAGACATACCGACCGCCGTCGTGCTCTTTGGCTCATTCGAATTAGGAGGGACTGAAGAGGCTGACACAAGCCTCGATTCGGCTGAAAATCTCGATTTCTTGTCGAGGATCTTCGATGTTGTCCTGATCAACATAGTCGACCTATTCCTCGATATCGGCACTATTCTGAACGACATTCCATCTGCCACAGTCGACGTCATCGGCGGTGGGGTCGGCGGTTCCGGTGGCCTCACAGGACAGACTCTTCACCTATTGATGAATGATCATTGGAGAGCCGATCGGCAGGCAAGATCAATCTCAGAAATTGGTCTGCAGATCGGTTCAAGCCCTCATCCTACGATGCCGGGCGACCATTTGATTCTCGCAAAAGACAGGCAGTTGGAGACAGTTCAAGGGCGTCAGGGTCCGGTGGTGCCCATGGTGGTTGTAGCAGCGAGTTTACGTTTCAGTGGTCTGAGCCATTTCACTCTTATCGATGATCTCGAGACAGAATCCCAACGGGTTTCACTTCTGACTTCGTCCGAAAAAGAGTTCTCTTTTCTTTACATTGATCACAAACCCAACGACCTCAGCGGCGCAGCCCATCAAGGGGTCCGAATATCCGATATTCCGGACAACATCTCCGCCGAACTAACTCCTCAACTCGCAACATACCAAGCTAGTTCCTCCATCGATAGTATCAGCTACACTGGTATCGATGGTGACCAACGACAGGCGACTCACGTACTCGATTTGCCTGCCGAGTTTGAGATTGAATTTGGCGATGTGACGACTTGGAGCGCTTCATCGCCGATTTCAACCATTCATGCCCAGCTTACAGATGCTGCAAATCCTGTGACGATGGGTGGCGATCACTTCCTCTTCCATCACGAGCCGACCGATGGCAGTTCGACTATCTCAACTCGTATCTCGGGCTTGCAGGAGATCGGCTGGAGAGCACCGGCCGAACCAGGCGCCAGTGGGGCAATTGGCCGTGGCACCGCTTTCATGACATCCGCCGGCGATCGCACGATGAGCATCAATGTCGATCATGCGCCGACTCAGGATGAGGGTGGATTGTCGGCGCTGGTTCTCATCGATCCACTTCCATCCACTCTATCGGTCGACATTCCAACGGGGGCCGACGCAGGCAATAGCCTCGTCTTTCCCGAATTCAACACGACTCAAGGTGTCGCTGGCGTGGCTTTCTTCCTTGGCGGCTTTGCCGATCTCGGTCGCTCTGTTAACACGGTCCTCGCCGGTGTGACAAGCGAAATTTCGACCGGTTCGGATGGTGGCAATGGTTCATTCTCTTACGGTCTTCAGCTTGATGCAGACAGCAACTTCGACCTGATTTTCGAAGCCAGCCATGGAAATGGTACTGCGGATGCCCCACCTTGGGTCCACGGAATCGCGCTGAACGCTGCTCCTTCCGGATTCTCAGATGGCTTCCACATCCGTGGATGGATCCCGAATTTGCCTCCGATTATCGATATCTCCGTCAGTCGCACACCGACTTCAAATGGTCAAGACTGGACAATCGCCATGGGTTTGGATGGATGGTTGCCTGCGCGCAGTGAATTCATGCTGAACGCGCGCGGTATCAACGGTCAAGACCTGATGATGACACTGCAAGGCCTGACCGTTGGCGAATCCACCGCACTCGGAATCGATTCGGAATTCTCGATTCGAGAGACAAGTGGTGGGATCACCGAAGTAACAACAACAACTCACTTTGTGATGTCGAATAGGCTTGATTGGATTCACGCCCTTCTGATCAATCGAGAGGCCGGCGCACGGACAGAGATGCTGATCAATGACATTCCCGAATCCATCGATCTACGCGCCAGCCTAGGCACGGCCATCTCGCTGGATATGACCGTGCCAGATGCATATCGTCGAGCCGGTCCAGCTGTAGACTCGATTATGATGCAACAGATGCAATGGATGGACGGTTCTTGGTGGCCGGCTACGATCTTCCTGACCGATGTCCCTGACGCGATTAATCTCACGACAGAGCCAGACCTCGATTTCGACATCACCCAAAGCCTCGCATTCCAAGGGACCCCTGTGCTCGACTTCTCTGCCTCGGCTGATGGAATGTCGCTCTACATCGAGGCCAACGGCCGCGCTATCAACAGTCGAGGCGAAATCATCCTCCTCGCCGAGGGTATGAGCGATCGAATGGTCATCAAACCGACTAAGGATTATGGTCTCGCGATTCGCAGCGGAGGCGATGGAGTCGATCGACTCTATTTGCGCGTCTCCAATATGCCGACAACTCCTCCAATCGTCCTCGAAGAAATGGAGGCGCTTGGTGAGAATTTGCGAAGCGCAACGATTCATGTCATTGAGATAGTCGGCCAATACAGTGTCATTGAGGTCGAAGATGTACAAGGCGGACGAATCGTTGTATCCGCTCGCGCGACAGCTGAGGTCGAAGCCATTGGTATGACCTTCGATTTGCGCGGCGTTCTGCTCGATGCGCAGACCACTGGAGGTGTACCGACGGGAACCAGCCTCGGGGTAAACGGTCTCGCCTCCGACCTCTCGTTGCTGAATCTAATCCCTGGATTCGAGGGCTCGACCCATCACCTAATTGTCCCCGAGCCTCTCTCATCCGGCGTGCTAACACTCTGCGCCACATTCCTCGGAGGTGACTGACATGGGCCTGATAGAGAAGATGCGCAATGCTGAGGAGGCAACTCGAGAGAATACAGACGAGGCCACTGAACGCGCTCACGAAATTCTGCAAATCGTTGGTGAGCGCGTTGAGCAAGTCCGACCGAGTCGAGTGATATTCGCCTCGGTCGCCGTTCTGTTGATTGTCAGTGGTATGTTCATCATTGGAACTTGGTTGGTCCCGTACGACCGGACGAGCGTAGATGTGGTATACCTTCAAGGGGGCTCAGGTCACGTTGTTTTGGTCGAATTAGACAACAAAGGATCTCGCTCGATAACCGACGTTAATCTCGATATTCGATTCCTCGATGATGCAAGTCTCGAAATCGGTAGATCTAACTTCCAAGCCAACGAAATCGCCGCTCATACTTCTATTGCTGGAGACGACTTGGAATTACTCATCGCCGGCGCTTCAGTTTGGGAGAATTACACGATTGAGGTCATTCTCGATTACACCTATGGAGGCGACGATTATCACGAACGCTGGACCTACAATGTCGGCGGGTGGCAGATGGAGATGTTCACTTACAATGCGCCGATTCACTTCTTCTGACACGACCTACGGTCGTGATTCAAGCGTCATCCATCCAACCCGAATGCTGAAAGGCGACTCAATGTGGCGGCGACTCATGACCAAACGCATCGCGGTTGCGATTCTAGGAATTTTCCTTCTATCTCTCGCTCCGGCTGGTGGAGCTCATGTTGAGCCAACTGGGGATTCGGCGGAAATTCTGGACCCGGTTGTGAATCGCATTGGAATTGCACCTGACTCTGATTCGATTCAAGATCTTGGTACGCCACGAGTCCTCGAGGGTCTCGAGAGGACTCGTGAGAATACGGCTGAGTCAACAATCGGCGTTTACACCGAACTCGGTCTTATTCCATCGGTTCACTTGCCGCTAGCTCTGGCTGAGCCTCGTGGCGACCTAGCGATGGTTATCGTCGACGGCGATGTTGGCATCTGGGATGCTCGTATTGCTGTCGAGGAAGCGGCGGATGTTGAGATTCGCTCGACAATCCCGCCATCGGGATTCCTCGTGCAGGGCGATGAAAAGCAGATTTCATTGCTCGCTGAGGAATCGGTAGTTGTTGCAGTCCACACTGTCTCGTCCGGCCTGCTCGCCCATCCGCTTCTGCGGCTGGTCGAAGAAGGCCCGATGATGGTCGAGCTGCTCGGCTGGAAGGATGACGAATTGCAACGCCACGCTGAGCCAGGACTCGGTCTGGAAGATTCCTTGGACGCAGTCGCAGAACTTTGGTTGACCGATTCATGGAGTCCAGAAGAGGGTCGTGTATGGGGTGTCGTTGATCTTGCCGATATCGGCAGCGTCCTACAACATCCTTCAGTCGCTTGGGTTGCACCGCTGCCGGTGCTGGAAACCAAGAATGACAATGCTCGAACCCACATGGGAATCGAGACGGTCGACTCCTTCTTCGTCACGGATCTGGATGGCTCCGGCCAAACTGTCGCCGTTGGCGATTCGGGTATTGACCATGATCATGGTGATTTCACCAACCGAATCGTCGGTCGAACTTCTGTCACTCCTGGAGATTCCTCGACCGCAGATCCTTCGGATGGTCACGGTACCCACGTCGCTTGCACAGTGCTCGGTTCCGGAATGCGCAGCAGCGGGACCTACAACGGCGTCGCACCCGGTGCCAGCCTCTACTTCCAAGCGATGGAGGATGATGATACAGGCGCTCTCTACAGTTACGGCATCAACAGCATGTTGAATTCTGCCTACAATGCTGGTGCCCGTCTGCACACGAATAGCTGGGGAGCGGGCAGCGGACACGGATCATATTCGACCCAGTCCGAGGATGCGGACGACCGCACCTCAACTTGGGATCAATACTGGAGCCACGAGGGTATGACCGTCCTCTTCGCGGCTGGTAACGAGCGCGATGATGGTGTCTCACCACCGGGTACTGCGAAGAATGTCATCACAGTTGGTGGCCACAAGAATCGCTACAGCGGGGCTCCTGACGAGATGTACTACTGGAGTAGCCGCGGTCCAACTGACGATGGCCGCCTCAAGCCCGATCTTGTAGGGCCGGGAGATGGTGTTCGATCCTGCCTCGCTCAAGAGGCACAGGATGCTGATTCAGGATGGTCAAACAACTGGTACATTGAGTACAGCGGCACTTCCATGTCGACTCCAGCCGCTGCCGGAGCCGCTACCCTCGTGCGCGAGTATCTGATGGAAGTGGCAAATCGACCGGCTCCGCAAGGTGCTTTGGTCAAGGCACTCCTGATTCTTGGAGCTGAGGACATGGGAAATCGTAACATTCCGAATAATGACGAGGGATGGGGACGAGTCAATCTGATTAATTCGCTCATCCCCGATAATGACGAAGGTATCTTCGTCGATGATCGTAGTAGAATTCGAAGTGGCGAGACCCAAGAATACACCTTCGATATCACTCGCGCTGGTGAGCCGCTGAAGGTGGTCCTCGCTTGGTCAGACTATCCAGGTTCATCCTCTTCAAGCAATCAGTTACGTAACGATTTGAACCTCGAAGTGCTCCATCCGAGCGGTGGAACTACCTACAAGGGAAATGTCTTCAATTCAGGCCGCTCAATCGCTGGTGGCTCCTTTGATTCGAAGAATAATGTCGAGGTTGTTCTAGTCGATAATGCCGCTGTTGGGACATGGACTGTCCGTGTCAAAGACGATTATCACGGTGGCAGCCAAACCTGGCAGTCATTCGCTCTCGCGGTGCGCGGAGTGAATGTCAACGATCTCTCACCAGACCCAACTTTTGCTCCTGATGTCTCAATTACTCCAACCATTCCTCAGATTGGTGAATCGGTTCAGATTGGAATCACCCTCGAGAATCTCGGCGCAGGATCTGTCTCAGATCTCGAAGTGATGGCGCGTGCTGATGGGTCTCACATCTCGACCAAAACCGTCTCGATGACTCCTGGTGAATCAGTCGAAATGATTTGGAATTGGACTCCGACGAGCGAGGGACTTATCAGCCTCTCATTCCACATTGATCCAAACGAAATTGTCGACGAATCCAACGAAGGCAATAACCTACTCACTCACACACTCATCGTCAGTGCACCCGGCGTCCGAGTGACTTCGGATGAACCATTCATGACTCTAGGGGAGGCTGACGACAGCTCAACCACTTGGTTACTTACCCTGACGAATACCGCCCTCTTCGAGACCAACGCAACCATCGAAGCCTCCTCTCCGATTAGACAGAGCGACGGCCTCGAAATCGATTGGTTCTACTCCTTCACATCGAATACGTTCAACTTGCAGGCTGCGGAATCTGTCGAGGTTGGATTCACTTTGATCCATCCCGCTCCTCCGCAGCCTGGAACCTATGTCATGACGATCATAGGTACCGATGTCGAGAATGATATTGAATCGATACTCGACATCTACTTCGAGGTGCCTGTCCTCGCCGCTGCCGATGTTGAAATCACATCAGGCCAAGTTCAAGTCAGCCCGATTTCTAAGACTCAAATTCAGATTTTCGTAACCAATGAGGGCAATGGCCCTCAGGCCTATGATGTCGAACTCAGCTCACCCGCGGGCTGGCACCTCGGTCTCGACGTGCTCGGAGCCTTCGCAGGCTCCTCGCACGGCTCAACTGGAAATCTATTCGTAGGCGAGCGTCGATCGATTGACATCACGGTCAATCCACCTGGAGCAATGATTCCAGCCGGCTCGGTCTTTGACGCCGGCTTGACAATTCATTCCCGCGTCGGCAGCGATTCTTGGTCGGTGCCGATTCCGCTGGAGGTCATCACCATCGACCAACTTTCGACCACACCAATTAGTGATGGCATCGAGCACGAAGTCTCGTCCGACTCGATTCTCGTGCTCGACATCGATTTCCTCAACAACGGTAATCGAGACCTGACGATGACCCCGTATCCACGAGGTATCCCATCGGGTTGGACTGTAGTAGGAGGTCTCGACACACTCTTCGCGCCTAGTGGCTCAACGACCAGTTGGTCGGTGACTCTGCAAGGCAATGGCAGGGCGACCAGTGGCGACTTCAAGCTCCGCTTCGCCACCGACGATGGCTTCGCTATCGACTGGAACAGAACCATCGATGTCCTCTCAGCCGCGATACCCGCGCTGACTTTCCACCAAGTCGTTCTTGGCGACGGCACATCTGCTGACACACCACTTGGAGTCGGAGCCCACCCCGTCGGCACTGGCTTCGATCTGGCTTGGGAGGTCGAGAATGAAGGCACCTCAACTTGGAAGCCGACCACGAGTATCATCGTCCCTGAAGGTGATTGGTTGGCGACTTGCCCAACTACACCTTCCTCTCTCGCTCCCGGCGCGAGCAGCATCATTTGGTGCACCGTGACAATTCCACTATCGGCCGAGGCCGGGAGCGAACCCTACGTCTCTCTCAGAATGGAAGGCGAAGGTATCGAGGTCGAGAATACGATCTCGCTCCGCGTAGACTCTGTAGCCGCAGTGACCTGGGATCTGCGAACCCAAGCCCAGGCCCACGAGGGCTACCCAATCCAGATGACTGTGGATATTCAGAACGTTGGCAATGCACAGGTGAATCACCGACTCGATGTCAACGCACCATCGGGCTGGAACGTCTTCATCACCGATGAGGTTCTAGTCATTCTGAGTCCCGGCGAATCACGTTCAATCGTCATTGAATTCACCCCCAATACCGGCAGCAATGGAAATATCGAGATGTCACTTCGCCACGGCGAGGATATTCAGGGGTCCACCTTCTCCTTCGATGTCGATGTGATGCCCGGTAAAGGTGGTGGTAGCAGCCTTGGTTCGACACTCATTCCAATCTTCTTCATCCTCATTATCGCTATCATCGGCGGGGCCGGATTCTATGTCTTCAAGCAGCGTGGGGGCAACCTCGATTCCCTCATCTCGAAAGAGGCTGTGAGCAAGATTTCTGAGTCGCTGAAACTTAGTGAAGAAGAGAGCGGATCGGGTATCGAATGTTGGGTTTGCAGCCGTGATATATTCGAGGGTAAAGCCCACGCTTGCGGCAATTGTGGAGCCCGCTATCACCAAGCTGGGCAGATTAGAGGATGCGATATCCTCTCCGTTGGTCGCTGTTTGCACTGTAACGCAGATTCGAGCGAACTCGTCGACGCGTGAATCGTGACCCTACGGGCTCGCGTGGCCCGAAGCCCTTAGAGGGTCCAGATTCTCGGCAGAGCAATGAATCGTGCTGCTTTGGCCCGTTTGCTGACGGTTCTGCTAGTTGTCACGATGCTATCTCCTATGGTTCAGGCTGAGGTTGAACCACGTTTGTCTGCGAGTCCGATGGCTCAGGAAGCCGATGCAGATAATCCCGCTGAGTACGATATCACCGTTCACAATGATGGCGACGACGATATGGCGGTATCTCTGAGCACTTCGCAAGACGCATCGGATTGCAATGGATTCAGTTCCACAATCGAACAGGTCTCCGGAACCATAGGTGCTGGTGAATCGGAGACCGTCACACTCACTGTGACTGTCAACGATCAAGCCAACGGTGAGTGTGAGACAACTGTCCAAGCGACTGGACAAGTCGCCGATGGAGCGCCAGGCACTCCGAAGAATGCCGATATCACAGTCACCACCACCGCCGGAGACGGCGGTGGACTCTATGCTGTCAAACTCTCGACCGACGAACCGAGTGTCGATTATGATGGAGACGACGATATGGTTTGGGAGGTCGAGGTGGAGAATACCGGCGAACAACAGGCGAATGTCCAACTCGAGATGACCAGTGAGGATGATTGCGAGTCAGACGATCTCACAGCAACCGTCGATCCAGCGGTGGTGCAGCTCGAATCTGGCGACAAGGAGACCGTCGAAGTGACAGTCGAAGTTCCCGACGGTAGTTCCACCGAGGCTGGTGAGCACTGTTTCCTACTGAGGGCTGAAGTCACCAACGACCCCAATCAAGCAGACCGAGCCGGAGACAATCTAACTCTCAGTCTCAGCATTCCAGAAGTCAAGGAGTGCGACGGCTCTCTTTCGACCACATCTCACAGTCTCGATCCATTCGAGACAGCGGAGAATAGCTTTGATGTTGAGAATACGGGAAATACCGAGTGGACTGTTCAGATGCAAGCCCAGTCGCCAGGAACCGACATCACAGGTTGGGTTGAGTTTGATAGCCCGAAGACAAAATTACTTGCCAAACCCGGTAATTCCGACGATAGTCACACCTTCACATTCTCAGTGACTCCTGATGATTCAGCCGAAGCCGGCTCTCAGATTGAAATCAAGATTCAAGGCCGTTCGAACCAAGGCGTCGGCTGCGAACAGATTCTCACAGTCACAATCGGTCAAGTTCATGATGCGAAATTGACCCTCAGTACGTCGAAACTTTCCAATGTAGAACCGGGGAGTTCAGATTCAGTCACTTTGACGGTGGAGAATCGCGGTAATGGGCTCGATACCTTTTCTCTGACTACGATTGACCTCCCTGAAGGTTGGCAAATTTCATTCTCTCAATCTTCGGTCACCGTCAACAGTCGTCATGATTCTAACAACAAGGTTTCTCTGACCGCTACAATCAATGTCCCTGCAGATGCGCTCGCGGGCGATAACACAATTGAATTCGGCGTGACTGTTAGTGGTTCGACGACTATTCTAGCCAGCAAGGTTCTGACGGTATCGGTCGCGGCAAGGCACGACCTTACGGCTGAAATTCTCTCGACTCAGCAGACAGGTCGCTCAGGGCAGGTCGTCCAGTTCCCGATAGATATCACGAACACCGGAAACATCCGTGATACTTTCAAGCTCCAAGTCTGCGATCCGAGTGATCAGACCGGATGCAATCCTCCGATGTGGGCTGCATCCTATTCTGACACGAATGGTAATTCAATCTCACAGTTGATTCTTGATCCTAGCGAGTCTAAGCGAGTCTTCCTCGATGTCACCGTCGAGGGCGAGGAAGACGCTGATTCAGTATCAATTCTCTCACGCGTGGCGATATTTGGAACCAGCGAGAATGTCGAACATACGATTAGCGTGGTCGTATCAAACTACGATTACGGCATGGCAATCTCGCCCGAAATGCCCGGCCCGATAGCGGGGCAACTCGACATTGTTCTACCGCCGGGTGGTGTCACAGAAATCAATTTCTGGCTTGAGAATACTGGAAATTTCCCGGGCGGCGATAAAGCCGTCATATCGATGACGGGAATGGAATCATCGGTTCTAAGGAATGTTCTGATCGATGGTGTGGTCGCCAATGAGAACATCCCCGTTCCACCTGGGGATCGCGTTCTCATTACGATTCAACTCGAGGTGCTGGAAGGTGTGGGAAGTGGAACTACTGGCGTGATAAAGATTAGCGCTTCCTCCGAGAAGAATGCTGCTGAGAGCACCTCGGTCGATCTCGCCTTCGAGGTCAGGACAATCCATGATTTGCAATTCACACTCGAAGGCGAAGAGGATGCGACGACGGATGAGAAAACCAGTATTGAATTCATTTTGCACGTGACCAATCATGGAAACATCGTCGAGACCGTCCAGATTCTAACAAGTGATTCTCTCCGTGGATGGACGGTCAATGTCATCCCTGACGAATTCCAACTCTCACCTGGAAACTCTCGAACCATCACGGTGAGAGTGACTCCTCCGGCGGGGATGATCCAAGATGACACCTACGGATTCACCATCACGGTCCAGCCCAAGGGCATGCCCGTAGCAGGTGAGCCTCTAGACCTCGAAGTGACTGCTGAGGTTTCCCCCGGACTCAACTGGCTGAGTGAGCAGAACGAGCAGATTCTCGTTTACGGATTGACAGGTATTGGGGCTCTCCTCGTCGTCATTCTCTTCTTCCGCTCGCGCGCAGAGAACCGTCGTATCATCGAGGCGCTCGAGCACGAATCGAGCGACTGAGTCGCGGGCTCACAACTCGAACCAATGAATGTCCTCTCCCAGCTCCTGCTTTCTCCGTGTTCGACCAATCTCAACGAACGCACGGTTATCCTTATCACCGAATTTCAGGTGGGCAACTCTGCCGGTCCCTACGGGACCGTCAGGTGTCAGCGATGTCGACGGTACCAGAAGCCTATCTCGCATTGGCAATCATGACTCTCGTTGGCATCGGATTTCCAGTCATGAGTTTCGTCGCTTCCCGCTTCCTAAGGCCGACGCCGAGCGCTAATGACAGCAACAAATTGCGCTCGATTCTCTTACCGGGTTACGAGACTGATCAGAGCCTGTACGTCCGGCGAGATAGCACGTATGAGTGTGGATCCGAACCTGTTGGGGACGCTCACATCAATTTCCACTTCCAGTACTACTGGTATGCAATCATCTTCCTCGTCTTCGATATTGCATTCATGTTCCTCGCGTTCGGCGGGGTCGTCGCAATCGAAGAGGCCGGTGGCGACATTGATGTCTGGTCTGCGATGATGACTCTCACCGTGTTCATGGTGCTGATGAGTCTGGGCGTATGGCACGTCTTCCGCAAGCGAGGAAGGATCTACATCTGAGGTGATTGAATGAGCGATGATACCTCTAATTTCTCTGTTTTCAACAGCAGAATCCTAGTCGATACCGTCGGTGACATCACCGACGAGGCCATGAAGGCAAGTCGCATGAAGGAGATCATCGGCGTCCTCGGTGGACGCCTCTTCAACTGGGGTCAGCGCAAGTCGTTATTCCCTCTTCACCTTGGAATCAAGTGCTGCGCTCTTGAGATGGCTGCGGCTGGCGCGAGCCGCTTCGATGCTGAGCGATTCGGCGTTTTCTTCCGCTCCAGCCCGCGCCAATGCGACGTTTTACTGGTCAATGGTCCAATCTCGAAGAAGTTCGCAGACCCCATAGTCCGCCTGTGGGAGCAGATGCCCGAGCCAAAGTGGTGCATAGCCATGGGAGAGTGCGCTATCTCAGGAGGACCTTACTTCCAATCTTACAACATCCTCGAAGGCGTCGACACGGTAATTCCTGTCGATGTCTACATTCCGGGATGCCCACCTCGGCCCGAGGCACTGATTGACGGCTTCGGTAAGTTGCGTGAGAAGATCATTCGCATCGGCGCGGTGCCAAGCGAAGTCAGGCCGATGAGCGAGGCGCCGCTCATTATCGGAGACGAGTAAGGAGGAATCGAGATGGGCAAGAAGGTCACAGTGGCGGCTCAGCAGAAGGCTGCTGCGGCTCTCGCCGAGGCAATGTCATCCATCGATGGTGTCAACGCCGCTGTCGATACCCGCACCAGCGGCACACAGGACCGCCATACCGTCAGCGCCACCAGTACTCCTGAATCATGGCGCGCACTGGCTGAGAATCTCGCTGCTGAGCAAGGCGTCGACTATTGTTCGATGATTACCGGAATTCACTGGCCCGACGCGGCCGACAAGACCTGGGAGGTTGTCTACCATCTGATGCGCACCTGTGTCAGGGACCCAGCGTCGATTCAAGGCGTCATCCAACCGAACATTACTGATGCAAACAATGTCGAGGGAGCAGATGTTCCTCTCGAGATTCAGATTAGCATCGCTCTTCCAGACACTCGTGAGCCCGCTGTCGCCTCGGTACAGGACATCTGGGTCGGAGCGGATTGGAATGAGAAGGAGACTTGGGATCTCGTCGGCATCGATTTCGATGGCCACGAGGGAATGCGCCGAGTACTCAATCCACATGAGACTCCAGTCGGATACCATCCGTTGCAGAAGCAGCACAAGTTACGCTACCACGGCTTCGAGGAAATGTACGACGATGTTCAGGGATACCTGAGGAAGCCAGCTGACGCTGGTAAGCTGAAGTGAGGAGGGGTTTCGAATGGCAGAGATGTGGATTTCGATGGGTCCTCAGCACCCTATGACTCACGGCCTTTGGACGCTTAAGATCAAGGTCGACGGCGAGACCGTCGTTGACACTGAGCCGGATTTGGGATACATCCACCGTGGTGTCGAGAAGATTTGCGAGTCTCGTGACTTCACACAGATTACGACCTATTGTGATAGGTTGTGCTACGCTAGCGCAAACACTTGGTCACACTCCTACATCTACGCCGCCGAGGATCTCCTAGGCGTCGAGGTGCCCGAGCGTGCAGAGTACATCCGCCTCATTGCGGTCGAAATTCAGCGCATCGCCAGCCACCTGATGTGGCTGGGCGCCTATGGACCTGACATCGGCAATTTGTCAATCATGGTCTGGTGCCTACGCGAGCGCGAGATGATGATGGATCTGCTTCAGGAACTTGGCGGTTCGCGCATGCACTACAATTTCCCGCGAGTCGGCGGCGTCAAGCGTGACCTGCCTCACGGATTCGCCCAGCGCGCTCGCGCCAAACTCAAACTATTCCTCAACAGAATTCAGGAATATGAGTCTCTATTCGACGAGAGCACCGTATTCCTCGTGCGCAGTCAAGGAGTTGGCTATGCCAAGCCTGAGGAGATGATCAATCACGGCGTCAGCGGACCGAATATCCGTGCCGCCGGCGTCGATTACGACGTTCGCTGGGCTCACCCTTACTCAGTCTACAGTGAACTCGACTGGCAGCCATCCGTCGAGCGATCTTCGATCAAGGGTGCAGATTGCTACGACCGTTACCGTATTCGCGTCGAAGAAATGCGCATGAGTGCCTCAATGGTTCTCCAGGCTATCGATAAGATACCCGGCGGAGCCGAGACTTACCACGAGCCGGGCGATCCGAAAATCCTCGCCAAGGCTCCGTCCCGTGCTCCGGAAGGCGCTACGGGAAGCCATCACTTCGAGGATAGCCGCGGCGAGTCGATGTTCTACCTCGCCGGTGGCGGCGAGGGCCGCGGCAAGATGCCATACCGCGTCTCCATCCGCTCTCCGATGTTCATCACAATTCCATACGCGGCCAAGTGCATGATTGGCTACAAGGTCGCGGATATCCCAGCGATCATGGGTTCATTCGACCCATGCATTGGGGAGACCGACAGGTGAGGTGAGAGCATGGCGAGCAGCGATTGGTTAGATATCCGCGGCTGGACCGAGGCGATTGTCGGTTGGTCAATGGACTTGGTCCACGACATCCTCCCATCGAACGATATCGGCTTGGGACCACTTGGGACGCTGAACATCCAGAATGAGTTCGGTAGCATTCAGGGCGCACTTGAGACATTCATCTTCACGACGATCATGTGCACTGTCGTCTTCGGCACGATGATGATCACGCTGATGGTCGTGCCGTATATCGAGCGCAAATTCATTGCGCGCTTGATGGATCGACTCGGCGCCACAACGACTCTCCGCAGCCTATGGATTGGAGAAGGCCACACAACAGCTGGAAAATGGTGGAATCAACTGCCATTCGGTATCGGAGGCATCGTTGGTTGGGTTGTCAAGACACTCAACTCCGTTGCCGGCAATGAGTCGAAGCACATTGCAGTCGACCGCGTCCACAACCGTGGCTATCACGGAATCTGGTTCCTTTTCCCCGGCTTCTTCCAAGCCCTTGCGGACTTCCTCAAGTTCGCCACCAAGGAGCACATAGTCCCGGCTAAGGCAGATCGCGTAGTCTTCGAGACAGCCCCAGTCATCATCATCGCGACCACAGTCATGGTCTACGCTTTCGTTCCATTCGGCCCCCATATCTGGGCTGCTAATCCCGAACTTTCTCTCATCTTCATGATGGCCGTATTCGGCGTCGCTCCGCTTGGTGTTTTCTTCGCCGGTTGGGCTTCCAACAACAAGTACACACTCATCGGTGGTATGCGCTCAGCCGCGCAATTGACCGCTTACGAGATTCCGCTGCTGGTCAGCGTCCTCGCAATAGCAGTCATCTCAGGCTCGTTCAACATCCTCGAAATAGTTGACTTCCAAATAGAGACAAGCAACACTTGGAACATCTTCATCATGCCACTCGGAGCAGCCCTTTTCCTCATTACGATGATCGCTGAGGTTGAGCGAATCCCATTCGATATGCCCGAGGCCGAAGCCGAACTCGTCGAAGGCTGGTGGACCGAGTATGGTGGAATTCGTTGGGGTCTCATGTTCGCCGGCGAGATGATGCGCGCGTATGCGGCTTGCATCCTCTTCGCGCTCTTCTTCCTCGGAGGCTGGCAACTCCCATTCGAGGATACTCTCGTCGGCCTACCATTTGTTGGTGGCCTCTTCGAAATGCTCGCAACTGCGACTCCTGGAATTGCGATTCTACTCGCCAAGGCCTACCTAATGTTCGCCTTCTTCGTCTGGGTCCGCGCCTCACTCCACAGAATTCGCACGGACCAAATCCTTGAATTCGGATGGCGCTGGCTCCTCCCAGCATCAATTGTCAATCTCGCAGTCGCCATCTTGCTGCGACTAGAAGTCTGGAATAGCACAGCAGCTGGCGGCTGGCCAATTTGGGCTGCTCCCGTCCTTTTCGGAGCCTTCGTACTCGCATTCATTGTTCTTGCAATTGACGAGGACCAAGAAGCCCTCGAACTCAATCGGAGAATGTACCACACTCAGACTCTGGAAAAGGCTAGCCCTGGGACGCACAGGGAGTAATCAGGAGGTGAACAAATGAACGACGGACAAGAATACAACACCGGCCACCCTCACGCGACCCCGAACTTCCGCAACCTGATTATCAGGCCAATGTGGATAACGTTGAAGACAGCGCTTCGAACCGTCCCATTCCTCGGTCGCCTCGGTATTCTAAAGAACAATTATCATGGTAAACAAGTCAATCTGAAGGATGATTTCACCCTCTCTCGAATCGGTGACGACCACCTCTCCGAGGGACACACGTATTCGGCTGACCGCGAGTCTACTGATCTGCTTCCATTCCTTGAGCGCCCAGTGACCGTGATGTACCCTTACGAGCGCCTTGAAGACATGGAGCCTTGGCTCTTCGTCCCTGGAAATTATAACGGTCGAATCGGTATCGTTTGGGAGACCTGTACCGCCTGCAAAGCCTGCATTCGTGCTTGCCCAAACGACTGCCTCCACATGACTTCGGAAGTCCGTGTTAACGTTCTTGACACGGCTGAAGAAGGAGATGAATGGCACGGATATGGGTCCGATTTCGAAACCGGTGGATACGCTGCCAAGCCTCGTGAGGATTTCGAAGCAATCGAAGAATTTGACCTCGTAAACGAGCACTCGGCGGTTCCGCAGCAATACGACTTCGCCGAGGTGATTGACATATCCGGTGACACAGCAACCGTCCGTTGGATGGATGGCTCGGGCATCGAAGAAATCGGTATGAGCGAGCTCAAACCGGCCGAGACAGACATCGTCAGCGGTCGCATCGATATGGGCCGCTGCATGTTCTGCGGTCTTTGCGCTGAGGCATGTCCGTTCGAGTCATTCTTCATGACCAACGAGTACGATGGAATGTCAGGTTACTCACGCGATGATCTTTGGTTCGACGCAGACCGAACTCGTGTCCTTCCTGCGGTCCATCAGGAGCGCGTCGACATGGAACTTGCGAAGCGCGCGAAGAAAGAGAAAACCAAGCGCGAAAAGAAGGCGGCTAAGGCAGCTAAGGCGGCTAAGGAAGCGGAGGCGTGAACCAATGAACATCGATTTCGAGGCCATTGCATTCGTTATCATGGCGCTCATCGCCATCCTCGGTGCACTCGGCTGCGTTTACGCGCGCCGTGTCGCCCACTCACTTCTTTCGTTGATGATGACCTTCTTCGCCGTAGCCGGCGTGATGGTTCTGGCCCACGCTGAGATGTTGGCGGCTATCCAGATTCTCGTCTATCTCGGCTCGGTCATGCTAGTCGTTCAATTCGGTGTCATGCTGACCCGCCGCCAAATCCATGAGGGTGATGTCCAATGAAGGCAGTCAGTATGTTCGCCCGCCTTGGTGTCTTCGCCTTTGTTCTAGTTCTCCTGCGCGAAGTAATGGAGCATCCAATGTGGGACAATGCACCTGCAGGAGCCCCAACAACTCTTGACTTCGCAGTCTCAATCCTCGATGATTGGGCCATCGTCACCGTCGTCCTCGGTATTCTTTTGTCGATGGCCATGATTGGTGCATCCTATCTTGTTCGTGACGAGCGCCTCGTCAACCTCCTCTACGATATGGGTTCAGAGGACTCAGTTCGATTGTCAGGTGATAGTGATGATTGAGGTCAGCTGGATCGCCGGCCTCGGCGTCATTCTTTTCGGAATCGGATTGGTTGGGGCGTTCAGCCGCAAGAATGCGATTGTCGTGTTGATGTGCATCGAGGTTATGCTGAACGCAGCCAACCTCAACTTCGTCGCCGGCGCTCTCCACCACGGTTCCGTCGACGGTTGGGTATTCACCGCGGTGGCGATTGCGATTGCAGCCGCCGAAGTCGCCATCGGGCTTGCCATCCTGCTCTCGCTATACAGCACGCAGGAGACAATCTCGCTCGACGAGGCGACCCTGCTGAGAAATTGAGGTGATTATGATGGGGGAACAAAAGCAGGAGTGGAACAGACTCCTCTATATCCTACCATTCATGGCAATCGTTCCTTACCTCTACTCTACTGGAGCGTCGTCCACTGATTATTGGTGGTTAATCATCGCAGTTCCTCTCGTTTTCTTCGCAACAATTGCCATCGCCGGCCAGATTTGGAACGGCGATGAGACTTGGGTCAACCAATTGAAGGAAGGAGGAATTCTCGGCCTCGGTGCACTGAGCGTATCTCTCTCGGCCTCCGTGTGGCTGATCTATGATTACCTCGACCACCACGGGCACGTCGAGTCAGGAGATCCATTCAGCTGGCTGACGTTCGATGTCCTGACATACAACGGCGATGGCTGGTCCATCGCCACCACAGGGTTCAGTGGAATCGGCTTTGGAATATACCTCGATGCAGTCAGCATCATGCTTCTCTTCGTTGCTACATTCCTCTGCTTCCTCATCTGCTGGTTCGCGATTGGCTACATGACCACGGACTCGATCAACGACAACTCAAACCACCGATTCTTCGCCGAATTCGTTCTCTTCTCGATGGGAATGTTTGGAATGGTTCTCGCTGACAACTTCCTCTGGCTGTTCATCTTCTGGGAGATAATGGGACTTTGCTCATACCTCCTCATCGGCTTCTACTACTGGAAGGAGAGTGCCGCCTACGCCGCGAAGAAGGCTTTCCTGACTACGCGTGTAGGCGATGTATTCCTGATGATTGGACTGCTGATGCTGTACGATATCTACGGATCTCTCGACTTCGCTGTCGTCTTTGACGACCCATCGACTGGAGTTGGTGGCGCGATGGTCGATGCTGCAATGCTGCAGACTGCGCTTCTGATGCTCTTCATCGGCGCGGTCGGCAAGTCGGCCCAATTCCCACTGCACGTGTGGTTGCCCGATGCGATGGAGGGGCCGACTCCTGTATCCGCTCTCATCCACGCTGCGACCATGGTCAACGCTGGTCTCTATCTGGTCGCGCGCATGGTACCATTCGTAGATGTCAGTCATCACGGCGTCGCCGGGATGGAGGACCTCGGGCTCATCGTCGCTTGGATTGGTGGAATTACCGCCTTCATGGCTGCAGCAATTGCCTTCGTTCAGAACGATATCAAGAAGGTTCTCGCTTATTCGACGATGAGTCAATTAGCCTACATTTTCACTGGACTAGGAGCAGCTCTGTGGTTCTTCAATACCGGTAATCACCACGCCGGCGCACTCGTCTTCGGCGGGGCACTCTTCCATCTGTTCAACCACGCCATGGCAAAGGGCATGCTCTTCATGGCGAGCGGCTCGGTGATCCACGAAGTCCACCACGCCCACGATCACATCTCTGAAGGTGGCGATGACACAGACCACGACTTCGACCCTCAGGATATGCGCAATATGGGGGGCTTGGCCAGCAAGTTGCCAGTCACCGCGACGGCGATGATGTTCGGATCGATGTCAATCATTGGTATTCCGCTCATCGGCGGATTCTGGTCGAAGGAAATCATCGTCGGCAAGACTTGGTACGCTTACTTCCATGGTGCCGACGCTCTACTCGGTCCGGCTCTACTGATTCTCGCAACCGCCGGAATGACCGGCTTCTACATGTCGCGAATGTGGTTCATGACCTTCGCTGGTGAGCCGAAGAACGAGCTCATCGACCACGTCCACGAGACTACTCCTTGGATCAAGACCCCTCTCGTCCTCCTCTCAATCATAACGGCTCTGGGCGGCTTCGGCCTCGCCCTCTACGGAATGGTTGACTGGCTGGCGGGTGAGGCCGACCACCTGTCGATTCACAAGTCCACTTTCCTTGACCAGGTGATCTACGAGTTAGAGCACGCATTCCTCCCTGAGGATATGCAACTTCGCTACGTTGGTTGGGCAACCATCGCACTCTCATTCATTCTCGGACCTATCATGGCTGCTCGAGTTTATGGTGGCGCACTTCGCGAGGGTGAGAGCGCCATCCCGCTCGTCCATTGGCTGACCAGTCTTTCGGGTAAGTTCGGCAGTCAGAATGTCGACGAACTTGCCGATTCACAATTGGCTGAGGCTTTGCAGAACCGCCTATACATCGATGACTTCTACGAGGCGGTCCTCGCTCGAACAATCATTCCATTCGCCGACTTCGCCGCTTGGTTTGACAAGAATGTCGTCGATGGCGTCATCAAGCAAATCGAATCCAAATCGGTGCTCGGTTCAGTCCAAATTCGCCGAATAACGACCGGCAGCGCGCGCGACTACATCCTAATGGCAGCCGTTGGCGCACTGACCATCTTCGCTCTAATCTGGGGGGTGAGCGCGTGATTACATCCGACCCGCTAACATTCATCACGCTGGCACCGATAGTACTCGGTCTCACACTTCTCATCCTGCCTCACGTAGCTCCACCGAGCATGGCTGATTACACTCGAAAGATTGCTCGCTCACTATCCATGGGCCTTGCCCTAGCAATCTTCGCCATCACTTCGGCCCTCTTCCTCGGCCAGATTGGAAACATCGACTGGCTCGATATCATGCAGGGAGATTACGTCCTGCAGAACGAGGCCGTCGTCCTTCTCGATGAGATAGGGGTCCGTTGGGTCGTCGGCGTCGACGCCCTCTCATTCCCGATGGTTTGGCTGACAGCGATGCTCATCCCGGTCTCGATGTTGGTTGAGTGGGATGCTGAGAAGGGACACATCTTCCACCCGCTGATTCTGATTATGGAGGGTGCACTACTGGGTGTGTTCGTCGTTCTCGATCTCTTCGTCTTCTACGTCTTCTGGGAACTTACACTCATCCCGATGTTCTTCCTCATCCTAGTCTGGGGTGGAGCTGAACGCCGCTACGCCTCGATGAAGTTCTTCATCTACACATTCACGGCGAGCGTCTTGATGCTCATCGGAATTCTCGTGATGTACTTCAACACGGGAGACACGAGCCTTGCTGGCTCGCTGACCGGTCATCACTTCGATCTTGTATCGATGACCGCGCAGGCCGCTGGTGGCGGTTTGATTGCTGGCGAAGGCCTGCGACACTTCGTTTGGATTCTTTTGCTCATCGGATTCGCTACCAAGATGCCGAGCGTCCCAGTTCACACTTGGCTGCCAGACGCTCACGTTCAGGCGCCTACGGCTGGCTCGATGTTGCTGGCGGGCGTGATGCTGAAGATGGGGGCCTACGGATTCCTGAGAGTAGCAGTCACCATCTTCCCCGAATCGACGGTGGTCTTCACTCCGCTGCTCATCGTCCTTGGAATGGTCAGCCTCGTCTATGGGGCGATTGTTTGCATGGGGCAGACCAACCTCAAGCGCATGGTCGCTTACTCCTCCGTCTCGCACATGGGATTGATCTTCCTTGGAATTGCGACCATGCAGCCGCTTGGTATCGCTGGAGCTCTCTTCATGATGTTCGCACATGGAATCATCAGCCCACTCCTCTTCGCGGTCGCGGGTTCATTCAAGCACCATTACCACACGCTTGAAATCGGCTCGATGCGCGGAATCGCGCATCATTCACCGTGGCTTGCCGGCCACATGATGCTCGGTTGGATGGCGAGTTTGGGCCTGCCTTTGCTCGCTGGTTTCGTGGCCGAGGTCGCGGTGCTAATCGCCTTCTGGATGACCTTCGGATGGCTAGTCATCTTACCCGCATTAACCCTCATCATCACCGCGGTTTACTACCTCACAAGCATGCAGAAAACAATCTTCGAGGGTGGCGACCCACACGTTGGAATCCTCCCCGAGAGTTTGCACGGAGAGGAGCCCCGCGACATCACTTGGCACGAGAATGCTGGTATGTTCATACTCGCTGCATTCACCGTTCTGTTCGGAATTCTACCATTCCTCTTCTGGGATATGATGTCAGATTGGTCGACCGAATTCATGCTAGAAACTCTAGTCGATGCGATGAATAGCAAGGGGGTGAAACCCTGATGTTGACTGTCGATGAGATGGAGAATTTGCTTCCAGAGATGGCACTCGTTCTCGGTATCATTCTAGCGATCCTCGTGCCTAATATCGGAAACGCAACTTTCCGAATTCCACTAACACGCATTCGCGTTCCGATCTTTATTGGCGGAAAGCGGTACAAAATGACCTCAGACCCACGCCTTCCTGGTCGCATGTCAATCGCAGTCTTCTCAGTAGCCCTCTTCTTTTCCTTCTTCGGAATCGAAGGAGCGAGCGGAGAAATCGGCGACGTGATTGAGATTACCTCGTTCAGCCGCATGATGTCAGTCGTGTTCTTCGGTTCGCTTCTGCTTGCTGCAGTCGCGACGATTTACCGAATGCCTGCGCGTCCTAACGCTCGCGCCCCGCGAGAGAGAGACACTGACTCGCGCGCGGAGGCGCTTGTCGCTGCACTGATGGACAATCGTCGTCAAGTCGACTTCCATCTCTTGCTGATGATGGTAGGATTGGGCATGAGCCTGATGGCCATGGCGTCGAATCTCTTCTTCATGTTCGTCGCTATCGAGTTGACTAGCCTCGCAGCCTACGTATTGGTCGCTTTCCACAAGGAAGAGGCGGTCGGTGGCGAGGCCGGTGCGAAGTATTTCATCGTCGGTTCAGTGTCTTCGGCCACCGGTATCTACGGTATGTCGCTGGTCTATCTGTGGTCTGGCGACCTCGACTTCGATGCCCTCGCAGCCGCTTGGGCAGCGATGGACGGCCTCGATCCATTCGCTGTCATCGGAGTCGGCCTGATGCTCGTCGCCTTCGGTTTCAAGGTCAGCGCAGCCCCATTCCACCTAGCCGCCCCCGACGCATACGCGGGAGCGTCATCGCCGGTAGCTGGCCTGCTTGCGACTGCTTCGAAGGCCATGGGATTCGTCGCCCTCTTCCGCGTCCTCATCGAGGTCACCATGCCCGAAGAGGGTGAAGCATTGTGGTTCTGCCTGCTTGCACTCATCGCCATCGTGACGATGACTTGGGGTAACCTCGCGGCGCTAACCAGTGAGAACCCAAAGCGCATGCTTGCCTACTCGAGCGTAGCCCACGCTGGATACATGCTTGCTGCGCTCGCTGCCGTCGGCAGTGGACTTGGCGACGCCTCGACCACAAAGTTGGTCCTAATTGCAATCGTATTCCACTTGACAATCCTCGTGCTCTTCAAGTTTGGAGCCTTCCTTGTCCTCGGATTGCTGGAAACTGAGGGTCGAAGCCACCGTTTGGAGGATCTCCATGGATTGGCTCGCCGTGACCCTCTAATCGCCGGCTCGATGTTCATCTTCATGTTCTCACTTGCTGGTGTTCCACCACTCTCTGGCTTCCTCTCTAAGTTACTGATGATCAACGGAATCATCAACATCAGCGCAGGCACAGGAAGCACTACCGCAGACGCAATCGTGCCTTGGGCCGAGACCGTCGATCCAGTCTTCTGGCTAGCAATTGCAATCGTTCTGAACAGTGCCCTCTCGCTATTCTACTACCTGCGACTTTGCCTTGTGATGTTCTTTGAGGAGCCTGAAGTATCGAAGCCGCTTCGCCGCGCCGGTCACTTGCGCAGGACCATCCTCGTGCTCGCAGTTCTTTCCGTCTTCTTCGGAATCGGCGCTGGCGCTGAGTTCCTTCTCGAACTCATCGAGACGGCCGTAGCCGCAATGTAAGCCTCGTGCTCCGCAGTATCAGCCACTAGCCGGGCCGCGACGGACGTCGACTCTGTCGGCTTGTTATGACTCCATTTACGAGGCATGGTTTCACATAGGGGTCGCTCGACCGACGGCCAATGGCGCGTCGTGAGGAGCGTGTGGACACAGAGTTGCTGGCGCAGCTTGAATCCGGCTCTGGCGATAAGATTCGCGTAAAACTCCCGAACAGGAAGATCAACGAGATGTTCGCCATTGCCGATCAGATTCTCGGTGGTCGCCGCGTCCGCGCTGTTTGTGAGGACGGCGAGAGTCGATTAGCTCGAATCCCAGGTAAGATGCGCCGCCGCCAATGGGTGCGCGAGGGTGATCTCATTATCCTCCAGCCATGGGATTTCCAAGATGCCAAGGCGGACGTTCGAATGCGCTACACCAAGACGCAGTCGATCTATCTCTCACGCAAAGGCGTGCTTCCCGAGATTGTCGATTTGTTCGGCATGGCCGAGGACCAATTCAACCAGAACGACGATCGCGACTCGAAAATCGATTCCACCCCAGCCGCTAAGCCGACCAGCGAGGCGGAGTCTGCTGACGAGGCAGACGATGGAGAAGATCAAGCCGAGAAGAAGCCAACCGCAGTCTGGGCTGACGACGACGACGACGACATCGATTCGTTCTTCGGGTGAGAGCGATGACGAACCCCGATTGGGAGGACTTCGATCCTGATACGCTGATGAAAGCGGCGCGGCAACACGATTGGATGATGGAGCCGCGCTTCAAGCGAATGTTCGCGGAAATCGAGGATAAGCTGCAAGGAGTGTTAGGCTCAGGTCAATACGACTGGGTTGATCGGCGAGTCTTCGATGCGGTCTTTGACCGCTCGACCTTGATGTCACTTCACAAATTGATGCAAGCGGGTGAAATCGAAACCGTAGATTACCCAATTGCTCGCGGCAAGGAGGCTCACGTTTTCCATGCGACTACCAATCAAGGTCCTGCCGCAGTGAAAATTTTTCACACGACAAATGCCGTCTTCAAGAGCCTCGCGAAATACATCGATGGCGACCCACGATTCGGTGGAATGAAGCGCCGCCATCGCGAAATCGTGAAGATTTGGGTGCGCAAAGAATACCGCAATCTGAAGCGCATGCGAAAGCATGGAATTCGAGTTCCCTCACCACGTGCAATCCTCAACAACGTCTTGGTGATGGATCTTATCGGCGATAAGGACGAACCCTCACCTCGTCTCAAGGACATCACCATCGACGATCCGATGGGAGTCTTCGATGACCTACTCGAGATTCTTGCAGTTTGCTGGCAAACCTGTGATATCGTCCATTCGGACTTCTCTGAATACAACATTCTCTGGTACGACGGCGAGCCATGGGTCATCGATGTCGGGCAAGCCGTCGTCAGCGCGCACCCATCTTCTAACGAATTCTTAGTGCGTGATGTCACTCGCTTAGTTCAATGGATTAACCGCCAAGGCTTCGACATCCAACTCGCCGACGCACTCCTTAGAGTTCTCGAAGAACCAGTTCCAACCTATCCGCCTCTGCCGGGCGGGGATTAAAACGGGGAGGCGGGTCGCCCGCCTTCGTGGAACTGCTCGCCCGTATCCCCATGGACCGCATCGCGGTGCTCATTGGAAAGGAGGGGCGAACTCGCAAAATGATCGAAAAGGCCAGCGGAACCTCTCTTGAGATAGATTCCACAACAGGCGATGTGATAGCCGATTGGGGCGAATCAGAGGTAGATCCAATCCTTCGAATGAAGATGCCAGATGTCATCCGTGCGATAGGACGCGGCCTCGCACCCAAACGCGCAGTCAAGCTCCTCGAAGACGAGATATTCCTGCGCATGTACGATATCCGTGAGTGGGTTGGCCGCCAACCGAACCAAACTCGCAGAATGCGCAGCCGTCTCATCGGACGTAACGGACGTATTCGCAGTCTCATCGAAGAGATAACCCATACAGAGATCGCAATCTATGGTTCGACAGTCCTCGTCATCGGTGACGAGGACGGTTTAGCACTTGCAACACCCGCAATCGAGAATATACTCAACGGTTCTGAGCACGGCACCGTGCTGCACGGCCTTGAGAAGGATCGTAAGCGAATGCGAGTCAAGTCTCGCAGTCTTGAATCGTACGATACGGGCAGTGAAACCACTGATCAATTCGAGGCGTTGGTCCCTGGATTGGCAGACGCGCGTCGCCGCCGCGAGCGTCGCTACAAGGGGTCTCAAGTTGACCCCGAGAATGCTGAGGAAGTCTCCGAAATGCTCGAGCTCGCCGACGATGAAACAATTTCATTCGAAGAAGAGTGAGCCCCGCCAACGAATTCTCGTTAGCAACTCAATCTGTTTGACGCAGATCAAGACTCGGCTGTCGTGATGTGTGAATCAACTCTCACACTCAGGGGCATCCTCGGTGGGTTACTGAAGCCGAAGCAGGCTGATGGAGCCATCCCTGTCATCTGGTTTGAGCTTCTCCCGTCTAGGTCAAGCGTTACCGATTTCATTCTTGACAACCCTCGAACATGGTACCATTCCTTGAGGCCGTTTCTTGTGGTTCCATGTGTCTTAGTGCCGAATAACAATCTAGCAAAGAACGCCTCAACATTTGCTATGAACCAACGTGGCCTTGGGAATAGCAGTGGGATATTCATTCCCCATTCCATGGAAACGCGACCGAGGTCGCAACTGACCTCAATGGATTTGCCAGTCCTCTCGATTTCCATCGGAGAGACGATGACTTCTTCGAATGAATACAGCGAGGAGACGAAGTCACCTAATTCCTGAGATGGTGCGATCAGTACCCTAGTACCGTCTGGCTTCGCCCACATCAGATTGGTAAAGGGGCCATGAGGAGAGTTTTCCCAGTCTCCAATAACCACCATGTCTCCAGTCGCGAAACCGGATGAAATCACTCGGCCTTTGAATATCTCAATGTCTTTCTTTCTAGCGTTCATCTGCTCAACTCCTCCGTTTTTCGTTTCTGGTGTAGCCCACGAGCACATAAGGCGTTGTTCGAGGTCATGGCCGATAGTAGGTCGGTGTTCTCTTCCGAAGTTTGAGAGCCGCCACGCCTAAGCGGAGGTCCTTGCTCGACCGGCCATGAACCCGCTTGAGGAGTGGTACGATTACGAGCGAGTCATCATCCAAGCTCTGACCGTTGTGATGGGTCTATTCTTTGCGGGAATTGCTCTCAACGAACTCTCTGTTGCGAATCCACTGACAGATTTTGTCTACACCTACTATCTCGACCCGATTAGCGGTGAATCGACGGGTGATTCTGGCTACAACATGGTCAACACAATGACCTACGGAGCCGTTCTCGCGATGTTCGCCATCGCTCTCTCAGGTTGGCTTCGACACTTGGGTATCGACCCCTCCGACAAGACTCTCCTCGCCCTACTTCCCTTCGTCCTATGGGCCGCTTTTGGAGAGGTGGTCGAGGACGCCGAGATGTTCGGCGAGTTCTTCTCGGCTTGGTTCGTCAGTCCTGGCGTCCATTTCCAGACCGCTGGATGGGTGATCATCGCGGGCTGGGCTGGCTATGCTATTTCGTCGTCAGATTCTGATGATGAGAAGAAGAAAGACAATGTCAGGTCGGTTTCGACTTTGATTATCTTCTCTCAATTCATCCTTTATGGAGCATCGATCAACGGCAGTGGAACGGTTGCCCAACTCGAAATCGACATGACGATGATGATGCTGTTTTCTGGGTTGGCGCTCGCTGTTCCTTGGTTACTTGAATCGAGCGCCGAGGCTTTCGATTCTGTTCAGCGCACCGTCTACTTCTCTGGAGTCGGTGGAGGTGTAGTTCTATTCGGTGCTCTGGCTTCTTTTATGGCGACTAAGGATCTGTCTCAATTGAATCTCTGGCCTGTGGCTGTAGTCATAGGCGTGCCTGTTCTTCTCTGTATGTGGATGCTTGAACAGGGTCGCGAGGCAGCTGGTAAGTTGGCTGATTTGGATATCGTTGCAGGGGTCCTCCCTCCCGGAATGACCGAGGATGAATACCTCGCTTCCGAGTCGAAAGAGAAGGATTTGATTGAGTCATTGCGCCGCAAGGCTACGATGGCTTATCCAGTCGCATTCTTGCCAGTAGCTGGTCAACTGCTTGATGGATTGGCAACCTTCATCGGCATCGATTTCTTCGGTTACTACGAGAAGCATATCGTTTCAGCCTGGGTCATCGATCTATTCGATACGGCAGCAACTTTCGCTTTGCTAAAGTTTGCAATCGGTGGAATAATTTTCTGGTTCTACTCAATGGCCAATTTCGAGCACCGCCAACAGCACCTGCGCTTACTCATCGGATTGGCCCTCATGGTCGTTGGAATGGCTCCGGGCCTACGTGATGTTGGACGCTTGATGCTGGGCGTCTAATTCGACCAGCCCGGTCGCGCTTTTTCACGTGTCTAATCACGACATCATAGATGTCGTCTCCATTGGATTCAAGGTTCGCCGGCAATCTCGGGTGTTGAGAGCCATGGATAGATTGCCGACCCGAGTCGAGCGTTCAGGCCCTGATTGGCAACGCAGACGCGAACATAATCTCGCTTTGGTCGCCGACCTCAAGGAGAGACTTGCAGCCGTCAAAGAGGGTGGCGGCGGCAAATACGTCGAGCGCCACCGCGCTCGAAACAAAATGCTCCCAAGAGAGAGAATAGCCGAGATCTGCGATCCTGGCAGCCCCTTCCTTGAATTCTCGAGCCTTGCTGCAAACGGCCTCTACGATGGCAAGGCTCACTCGGCTGGAATAATCACAGGAATAGGTGTCATCCACGGTCGCGAATGCCTCTTCGTCGCTAATGACGCGACCGTCAAGGGTGGCTCATACTATCCAATGACCGTCAAGAAACACATCCGCGCCCAAGATGTCGCCGACGCCAACAATCTCCCTTGTGTCTATCTCGTCGATAGCGGCGGAGCCTTCCTCCCGATGCAAGACGAGGTTTTCCCGGACATCGGCCACTTCGGCCGTATTTTCCGTAATCAAGCGATGATGTCTGGCAAAGGTATCCCGCAGGTCGCAGCAGTCCTTGGCAGCTGCACTGCGGGAGGGGCATACGTCCCTGCGATGTCCGACGAATCGATCATTGTCAAAGGAAATGGAACGATTTTCCTCGCCGGTCCGCCTCTCGTCAAGGCAGCGACCGGCGAAGAGGTCAGCGCCGAAGATTTGGGCGGCGCTGACGTCCACACCCGCAAGTCGGGTGTGGCCGACCATTTCGCTGAAACAGAGGAGGAAGCCCTGCGGATGGTCCGCAATGTTGTGGAGAATTTGAATATCGAGCCAAAGCAGCGTTTGGACGTTAAGCCGGTGGAAGATCCAGCCCACGATTCTGAGGATTTGATGGGCATTATTCCAAGCGATAATCGCACTCCAGTCGATGTTAGAGAAGTAATCGCTCGCATCGTCGACGGGTCGCGATTTCACGAGTTCAAACCACGCTACGGGGCGACTTTGGTTTGCGGTTTTGCTCGCGTTCACGGCTACCCTGTGGGAATCGTCGCCAACAACGGGATTCTCTTTTCTGAGTCCTCACTCAAAGGTGCTCACTTTGTCGAACTCTGCGGACAGCGTGGTGTTCCATTGATTTTCTTGCAGAATATTACTGGATTTATGGTCGGCCGTGACGCTGAATCGGGTGGGATTGCTAAGGATGGAGCCAAGTTAGTCACGGCCGTATCCTGCGTTCCAGTGCCTAAATTCACAGTGATCATTGGTGGTTCGCACGGAGCTGGAAATTACGGTATGTGCGGGCGCGCGTATGACCCGAGATTCCTGTTTATGTGGCCGAATGCGCGCATTTCTGTGATGGGCGGCCCGCAGGCTGCAGATGTCCTAGCGACGGTCAAACAAGATCAGCGGGCCCGCGAGGGTTTGCCTCCGATGAGTGATTCTGAGTTGGAGGAATTTCGTCGACCGATTCTCGAGAAATACGAGACCGAGGGCTCCCCTTACTACTCTACCGCGCGGCTGTGGGACGATGGTGTAATCGACCCGCGCGATACCCGTGATGTGCTCGGTTTGGCGATTTCAGCGAGTCTCAACGCGCCGTTCCCAGATCAGAATTACGGCGTTTTCAGGATGTGATTGGATGGAAGCGCGCGCACGGATGAGTGATGTGATACCTGCTGCTGAATTGTGCAGTCTCGATATCGATGGCGCCGTCGCTCGTCTGACCCTGCGCCGTTCAGATGTCTTCAACGCGCTCAATGTCCAGTTGATTTCGGAGCTGGTCGATGCACTTCGCTGGATAGAGGAGCGCTCAGTTGGCACCACACAAGTTCTCACCGATTCGGATGGTGCAGCGTACCTTCGCGTAATTGTCCTGCGAGGCGATGGCAAGCACTTCTGCGCAGGTGCTGACATCAATATGATGCGAGACGCTGGTGCCGCTGGCCCAGAGGCGAATCGTGCTGATTCTGAGCGTCTCGACCGTTTGTTCAATTCATTGTGGGCGCACCCCTGTTTCACTATCGGAGCAATTCAGGGTGTGGCTCTGGGTGGTGGGGCTGGATTGGTCGCATGCGTCGACCATTCGATTGGCGAGCCTCGCACCCGCATCGCATTATCCGAGGGAAAACTCGGGATTCTTCCCGCTGTCATCGGACCCTACGTCTATCGCCGGCTCGGCAGCGCTCAATTCCGCCGCCTTTCGATGCTAGCGAGCCGAGTCAGTGCCGAAGAGGGATTGCGAATCGGCTGGCTCAACGAGGTCGTCGATTCGCCGCTTGGATTCGACGAGGCGATTGACCGGACCATCGGCGATGTGCTGACTACCGGCCCGATGGCCGTGGTCGAATCGAAGCGCTTGGCCATGACCTTCGATCGTTGGATGGCCAGCGACGAGGAACTGAGACTCTGGACTCTGGACAAGACAAGCCAGATGCGTGGATCAAGGGAGGGTCAAGAGGGCCTTTCCTCATTCCTTGAGCGTCGCAAGCCCGATTGGGCACCCGAAGAGTGAGGTGAGACGATGATTCCTGAATGGATGGTCGGCGCTCCTCGTTCATTCGATACCGTTTTGGTTGCGAATCGTGGTGAAATTGCAGTTCGTGTATTGCGGGCTGCGAGAGAGTCTGGTCTACGTGGAATTGCCTTGTTTTCCGACTCGGATGCTGGGTCTTTGCACGTCGAAACTGCTGATGAATCGGTTCATCTTCCGGGAGCGAGCCTGGCTGAGACTTACCTCAATGCTGAGGCGATTATCGAGGCTGCACGAAGCTCCGGAGCACAAGCGATTCACCCTGGTTTTGGCTTCCTCTCCGAACGGGCTGACTTCGCTAATGCTGTGAAGGCGGCTGGGCTGATTTGGATTGGTCCTCCAGCCGGCGCTATCGAGACGATGGGAGACAAGATTTCGGCACGCCGACGGATGATTGAGTCTGGCGTGCCGATTATTCCGGGCGAAGAGATTGCGATTTCGGAATCAGTTGACCACCTTGGTGCGTTGGCTGCTGCAGCTGCCCGCGTGGGCTATCCGCTGCTGCTCAAGGCGAGTGCCGGTGGTGGAGGCAAAGGAATGCGTGCTGTGCACGAGCCTAAGATGCTCAGAACCGAGTACGAGGCGGCTGCTCGAGAGGCTACTGCCGCCTTCGGTGATGGCACCGTCTATGTCGAGCGATTACTGACCGGTGCACGCCATGTCGAGATTCAAGTTATGGCTGACTCTCTCGGAAATTGCATTCATCTCAACGAGCGAGATTGTTCATTGCAACGACGCCATCAGAAAGTCATCGAGGAGGCGCCGAGCCCGGCGGTCACTCCCGCGATTCGCTCCGCGATGGGCGAGGCCGCTGTTCAAGCGGCCAAGGCAGTCGATTACGAGGGGGCTGGCACAGTCGAGTTCCTACTCTCGGAACGAGGGGAGTTCTTCTTTCTCGAGATGAACACTCGATTGCAAGTCGAGCATCCCGTCACTGAGATGATCACTGGCGTCGACTTGGTGCAGAAGCAATTCGAGGTCGCCGCAGGTATGCCGCTGGGACTGACTCAATCAGACATCGGCATCACTGGTCATGCCATGGAGGCACGAATCTACGCTGAGGACCCGAGCAAAGGATTCCTGCCGGCGATTGGTGATTTGGCGATGTGGCGAGAGCCAACAGGTCCGGGTATCCGCGTCGATACTGGAGTGCGCGAGGGCGATGCTGTAACAGTCGAATTCGACCCGATGCTCGCCAAACTCATCGTCCACGCGCCAACGCGCACAGCAGCTGCACGCCGCCTCGATAATGCGCTGGCCAACCTGCGTGCGCTCGGTGTCACAACCAACATCGGATTTCTTCGCCAGATGGCCCAGCATCCTGATTTCACATCTGGCGGCATCACAACAGACTACCTCGATTCAAGAAATATCGCCGACTTCGCAGAACCCGAGATCAACCCTGCAACGCTCGTGGCAATCGCAGCGGCCGCAAGCCGCCTCGGGCTCGATCGCGCCGGCGCAGGCGGCTCATCCCAATCAATCACAGACGAGCACACCGGCCACGCCGGCGACCCATTCAGGACATTGTCGAGGTCCTTCCCCTGAGGTGAGAAAATGGAGTGGAGCGTTGGAGAAACAAGCGAGCGGTACACCGCTAAGCTAACCGATACCGAGGGGACACTAGCACTTACAGGATTCACGAGGGAGGGAGTCGAGCAAGCGCACAGCGAAATCTCAGTCGCACGCGATAACCAACCAGGCCGCCTGCTCGTTGAAGTGAACGGACAAGCACAATTTGCCCACGTCGCCAAGGTCGGCGACTCATGGTGGATTCACCTCGACGGCCGCATCCACGTCGTTAACGGCCACGAAACAGGCAGTGCAGATTCGGACGCAGGAGAGGGTGGTCTGACTGCACCAATGCCTGGGACTATCCTCGAAGTTCAGGTTAATGAGGGCCAGCGAGTTCGCGAAGGACAGACACTGCTGGTGATGGAGGCGATGAAGATGGAACATCGTATTCAGGCTCCAAGGGCTGGGGAAGTCATCGCAGTAAATTTCGCTACTGGTGATCGTGTAGATATGGGCGATACACTTGTAGAACTTGGAGAATGATTTGGTGTTTCTATGGATTTGACTCGAGACTATCTTCGACTGTTTACAGGGATATTTGGCTTATTGGTGCTTCTTTCGTATGTTTACGGAGTTAGCCGAGCCAATGACCCCCAATCACTCTGGGGTGGAATTCCTCCATCTTGGCAAAGTAAAATTGTTCCATTCATGTTTATTGCAGCAATCGGATATCTACTCTATTGGTGGGTTATTCTCTTTCAATTAGAAATCACTTCATTGGAAAATATGCATTGGCCATGGTCTGAATCTGATGGTTCTGGATTACAACTTTTGTTTATTGCTAATGCATTGGTACTAATCCCCTCGGCTCTCTGGTTGGAAAGCACCCTATTTCACTTGAATAATCAGTTTTCATGGACTCCAATTTTAGTTGTAGGGGTTCTATTTCTAGTATCATTAGGAAATTTCCTTATGGGTGCTCTTGCTTATTCAGCTTACCAAGATTCCATTGATGGTTCAGGACTATTGTTGGCTGGTAGTTTGATGCTTGCAATCCAATGTATTCTCTTTGATTTCATAGTTTGGTCAGTAAAATTCCCATGGAACTGAGGGTGGAAAAATCGTTTGGATTTTTCCATTTTTCCATAGTTTAAGTTTGATTATGACGGCATCGGATTCAATAATGACCGATTCGTGGGTTTACTGTGAACGAATTCGACGTCATTATTGCCTTGTGCATGGGATTAGGACTAGCTGCTGCCTCTGGATTCCGAGTTTTTCTCCCACCTTTCTTGCTCTCTATAGCCGTCCGCGCCGATGCTGTTGACGTGAATTTGATGGATACTCCCTTCGAGTACTTCGACTCCAATGTGGCTGTAATTCTGCTTGGAGTCGCGACCGTGGCTGAATTTGCAGCGTATTACGTCCCATGGGTGGATAATCTGCTGGATTCGATTGCTAGCCCCGCAGCGGTCGTTGCTGGGTCTGGCATGACTGCGATTGTTCTCGAAGGCAATACTGATCCGGCGATTCAGTGGTCACTGGCTATCATCGCTGGCGGCGGTGTTACCGCTATTGTGCAGGGAGCGACTGTTGTCACCCGAGGGATATCGACTACTCTTACCGCAGGTTTTGCGAATCCCATAGTCTCGACAGGTGAGAATATCGCGAGTGTGGTTTTGGCCCTCATCGCGATGGTCCTACCTATTTTGGCTGCGGTTATAGTAGCGGTGCTAATCGGAGTGATTGTTCTCAAGGCAAGCCAGAAGGTAGCCCCTTCGTCCGCTTGAACTACCTCAATTGGTTCAGGACAATGGCTCGAGGGTCTTCTGGCCACCTAGGAATGGGATGAGGACTTCTGGGATTCGGACCATTCCTTCCTCATTCTGATACTGTTCCATGATGGCGACCAGCGCACGGCTGGTCGCAATGGCGGTCGAATTCAGTGTGTGGACCGCCGAATTACCCTCCGTAGTGCGGTAGCGCATGCGGAGGCGATTTGCTTGGTAATCGGTGCAATTTGAGCAGGAGACGACCTCTTTGTAGGCGCCAGCACCGGGAAGCCATGCTTCGAGGTCGTACTTTTTCGAGGCGACAGTGCCCATATCACCTGTACAGATATTGACGACTCGGTAGTGTAGCCCGAGACTATCCCACAGGTCTACGGCATTGGTTAGCAATTCCTCGTGATGAGTCCAGGAATCCTCGGGCTTACAGATGACGATTTGTTCGATCTTAGTGAATTGGTGGACTCGCCAGATACCTCGGTCGGACAAACCGTGGGCGCCGACCTCGCGTCGGAAGCAGGGTGAAACTCCAACTAGTTTGATTGGCAGCTCGGCCGGCTCGATGATTTCGTCCATCCTCATCGCAGTAAGTGGGTGTTCGCTGGTGGCGATGAGGTAGTACTTGTCCGGCTCGATGCCGTACATGACCGTCTCGAAATCGGCAAGATCAGTGACACCTTCGTAGGCCTCGCGATTCATCATCAATGGAGGCTGAACGAGGGTGTAGCCGCGTTCCATCAGGAAGTTGGCTGTGTAATTCTGCAAGGCCATCTCAAGACGCGCGAGGTCACCTTGCAGGAAGTAGAAGCGCGAACCTGCTACCTTTGCTCCACGCGCAAGGTCTACCCAACCATTTGTTTCGATTAGATCGTTATGCGTGCGCGCCTCAAAGCCCAATTCCACTTTTTCGCCATGCAAACTGTGGAGCGTATTTTTCTGGTCATCCTCGCCAACCGGCACCGACTCGTGTAGAACATTCGGGACACGCATCCGAGCAGCATCGCGCTCGGCCAAGAGAGCATCAACGCGTTCGGCGAGCGCATCGATCTGCGCACCCAAGTCGGACACCTCTGCGAGAATCGTATCCGCGGCCGCTGAATCACCCGATTTCTTGGCCGCCGCAATTCCACGCGCAGCCTCATTCCGCTTCTTTCTCAATTGGTCGGCATCGTATCTTGTCTGACGCCATTCTTCATCGAGGCGGATTACCGCATCGATGTGTTCGTGAGGCAAGTCACGCTTGTCATGGTCAGCCCTCAGCACATCCGCGTGCTCTCGGAACATGGTCATGTCAAGCATGGCGACCGAATCGAAGGGTCAGCCCCCCCGCCTTCAATGAATCGGGGAATCACGGCCCGAGCACCGTTGAAAGGAGCCTGAGCACGAAGCCTCAGAGGAATGTAATCGCCTGGAATAGTGGTCCGATATCGTATGCGTAGATGCCACTGACAAGATATCCAAGAATTGCTCCACCATTCAGCAACGGCAAACCCGGCTGCGGCTTACCTTGTGCGACGAAATACATCAGAGCGACATAACCGACCAAACCGCCAATCAAAGTCCCAACACCGACTACCAATTGAGCGAGGTGAATGTGACCGAAGGCATTCCACACCTCGGGCCCCCATTCAGGTAGGAAAGAGAGTGCTGAAATCACCAGCATACCAGGGAAAATGACGTCTCCAAGACCCATGAAAAGTGCATCTCGACTCTTCTTCTTCGGTCGAAGCCTTTCGGCTTCGTCGACCATTTCAGCCTCCATCACACCATCATAGCCGGGTGGAGGGGGTGCCATCTCGCCCGCGTTAATTGAATCGCGCATGATATCGCCTTCTTGGTCGAGGAATGAGTAGCCCTTTTCCTTGGGAGAGACCAGCAAAACCGGCAATTTGAGCCCGATCATCGTGTCAGCTAGTTCCAGCATGTGCTTGCTCTTGTGAACGGCCCAGTAATCGTAAATCGCCGCTAACAACATGAAGATAATCACCAAAGTTGGAACAAACGAAATTCCGATCATCACGATGACTCCTGCCCCCACCATCACACCGACGCTATTGACCACATACCACTCTGGGTAACGATGCAAGGAAACCATGCCAGCGATCGTGATTACTAGAGCGCTGAGACCTACACTCGCGGGTGTTGCGAGGCCAG
>TARA_B110000116_G_scaffold157182_1_pt1 | contig 33479 bp, 30 predicted proteins | sample TARA_B110000116 | Tara Oceans TARA_B110000116 (sample SAMEA4397355) | marine metagenome | biome: Polar Biome; feature: [ZZZ] marine water layer (ENVO:01000295); material: water (ENVO:00002006), including particulate matter (ENVO:01000060) such as... | depth 199 m
AAGCAATCATTCCTGTTGAAGAGATTCCAGACAAAGTATTGTCCCCTCTTACGCACAAGACAACTTCAGCCTGGCCAGAATTTATAGCCATAGCTGCAGCGGCTGTCATCCAAACAGCTGTTGCGCCACCGATAGCGACAGACTCGAAATATTTAGGATTAATACCCATATAGTCTGCGAAAGTAGTACAATGCATAAATGTTTCTTCAACCAATGAGAAAGCAGTTATGATTCCGTCAACATCGGACTTCTGAATCCCAGCGTCTTCGATTGCTAGTTTAGATGCTTCCGATAAAAAATGAAAAGAACTTTTTCCAGGAATTTTTCCTTGATCAGTTTCACCTACTCCGATAATACCGATTTGGTTCTTCTTTAGTAATTCTTTTGTGTCTTCTATACTTGGTATGTGTGTACCCATCTTACTATTCTCCTTTATTTTTTTATTCTTTTAGATTAACAAAAAATACTTAAATTCCAAGCTCCTTAGCAATAATAACATGCTGGATTTCAGATGTACCTTCAGTTATAGATGATAACTTGGCATCTCTATAAAACCTTTCGGCTGAATATTCAGTAGCGTAACCGTAGCCACCCAACACTTGCACGCCTTCACTAGCACACCATTGAACAATCTCTGCAGAATAAAGTTTAGCCATTGAGGCCTCTTTAACGCAAGGACGTCCTTGGTCATATAGCCAAGCAGCTTTGTAACCAAGTAGTTTTGCAGTTTCAATTTTCACAGCCATTTGTGCTAGTTTGAAACTGATAGCTTGAAATTTATTAATAGGCCTTCCAAAGGCCTCTCTTTCTTTAGAGTATTCAAGAGCATATTCAAAAGCTGCTGTTGCTAAGCCAACGCTTTTAATTGCGTGGGAGATTCTTGCGGCAATTAGTGTTTCCATCAATGCCTGAAATTTTCCCTCTTCTCCGCCAAGCAAAGCACTCTCTGGTAATTTGCAATTTTCAAAAACTAATTCAGCAACATCAGAAGACCTATGGCCTAATTTGTGAATTTTTTTTGAAACCTCAAATCCAGGAATATCTTTATCTACAATAAAAATGCTTATGCCATTTTTTTTATCTTCTTTATTTGTGTATGCCGCAACTATTACATAGTTACAGATTACTCCATTCGAACACCATGTTTTTGTCCCATTTAATATCCACGAATCCCCATCTTTAACTGCATTTGTTTTAATAGCCCTAGCATCAGTTCCTGCATTAGGCTCTGTAATGGCCAAGGCCCCTATGGTTTGGCCAGCAATCGAAGGCACTAAATATTTTTGTTTTTGTTCTTCTGTTCCAAATTTGGATATAGGAAGAGATCCTAAGTCAACATGGGCAGCTACTCCCTTAGCTATGCCAGCACAAGTTCTACCAAGCTCTTCAGCCAGGATACATTGTGTAACTTTGTCTAAGCCTAGTCCGCCATACTTTTCTTCAAAACAAATTCCTAGCAAGCCCATTTCAGCCATTTTAGGAAATAGTTCTAGGGGAAATGATTCCTTTTCTTCTGCTTCTTCAACTAGCGGAGCAATTTCTTCTTTGCAAAAAGTTCTAATTGCATCTCTCATCATGTTTTGGTCATCTGAAAAATCAAAGCTTAAACTCATTAATTTTCCTCCGTAACTTTATATTTTAAGGGTAATTCGAACGAATTTATTATATCAGAATGATCCCTATATCGCAAAAAAAACTTACAACCTCGTTCTTTGTTTGTTGTAGAAATATGTTTATATTGTTCTATGGAGCTAATGAGTGATACCATATGTGCTATTTGTACACCAATAGGAGTGGGCTCTGTTGCTGTAATCAGGATAAGCGGGCCTTCTGCTATTAAGATTGCCAAAAATATTTTTAAGCCTTTAAAAAAAAGTAAAGCTTTTAATTTGGAGCCCAAGAAGGTCTATCTAGGGCACATTGTTTCAGATGGAACAATTCTTGATGAGTCTATATGCCTATACTTTAAGTCTCCAAACTCTTTGACAGGTCAAGATGTGGTGGAATTTCATACTCATGGGGGCCTTATTGTTCCGTCTCAGGTTTTAAAATTATTAATTAAAAATGGTTCAAGGGTTGCAGAACCAGGAGAGTTTTCTTTTAGATCTTATCAGAATGGTAAGATAGATTTAGTTAAAGCAGAGGCCGTTGCAGGCCTGATATCTTCTCAATCAGAGGCAGCCGCAGCTTGTTCAACAAAAAATATTTCTGGAGAAATCAGTAAAAAATACAATGATATCAGGGAGTTAGGTATAGATTTAGTTGCCGAAATTGAAGCTAGAGTAGATTTTCCAGAAGATGAAATCCCGGAAGAAGACAAGAAGTTAATAGGAAGCAAGTTTGATGACCTGATCGGTGCCTCCGAAAGTGTTTTGGGAACTTACAAAAGAGGCAGACTGGTTATTGATGGTATCAGGGTTCTGCTTTTAGGTGAACCTAATACGGGAAAGTCAACTTTGTTAAACTCTATGTTGATGGAGGATAAAGCTATAGTGTCTTCAACTCCAGGGACTACAAGAGATATTTTGGATGCTAATATTATATATAAAGGTCAAAAGATAATTTTGTCAGATACTGCAGGTATTAGAAAGACTTTCGATGAGGTTGAAATTGAGGGAATTAAAAGAGCCAAAGCAAAAGTAGAGTTCTCGGACCTAGTTTTGATAGTTATTGATTCTGGTAATCTTGCTAGTGAATCTGAAGAGATAGGAAGGATTTTTGATTTTGTTCCACGTGGAAAAAGAATTTTGATTGCCAACAAGTCAGATCTTTATAGCAAAATAGAGCTCTCCGCAGAGGGCTTTGAAGAAGTTTTGTCTGTATCAGCAAAGAATAGGGTGGGGATTTTGCCTCTTCTAGATAAGATAGTTGTAATGAAGGAAAACGAAGGCTCAATTGACTTTGACGAAGGAATTGTGACGACAGAAAGACAAATGCTCCTTTTAGAGGAAGGGCTTAAAGAAGTCAAGAAAGCCAGGTCTTCTTTTGATTGCCTTCAGCCAAACGAGATTACTTCTATTCACCTCAGACTCTTTTTAGATGCGATTTCTAAGATAACAGGAGAAATTTCAAATGAACAAATTTACGATCAACTATTCTCTAAATTTTGTATAGGAAAATAAAATCTAATAATTTCGGTATGTTAGAGGCAATTTGAGTCTTTTATCAACATTTGTCCACAATATGTTGATAAGATTATCCAGTTAAAACATAAAAAATTTTACTTATTGATAAAATAATCTAATATAATTAAGGGGTTAGATTTATATATGATTGTTTCGTTAGCTGAATTAAGTAAAGTTTTAAATAAGAAGCTTAAAATTCAAGATGTTTCAGAATCTTTGACGATGATGGGGCTGGAAGTCGAAAGTGTAGCAGAAGCTACAGTATCCATTCTAGACCAAAATATAGTTGTAGGGTCTATTAAAAGCATTGAAAAACATCCTAACGCAGACAAATTGCAAATATGCCTTGTTGATTCAGGTAAGGAAATTCTTACTGTTGTTTGTGGAGCAGCTAATATTAAAGCTGGAGACAAGGTTCCGTTGGCACAAATAGGAACTAAATTTGGAAAATCTGATAAGTTTCCCGACGGTTTAAAAATAAAAAAAACTACTATCAGAGATATTGAGTCTTACGGAATGCTTTGCTCTTCGTCTGAGCTCGGGTTGGGGTATGAGTTTGAGGATGGGATATTTATTCTTCCTTCCGATTTTAAAATAGGTGAACAATTCAACAAAATAGAGTCGCTCAGTGATTATTTACTTGATGTCTCCATTACTCCCAACAGGGGTGATTGTCTCTCAATCTTTGGAATTTGTAGAGAGCTAGCGGCTGGATTAGATTGTTCTTTTACCAGTCCCATGTTTGACAGCAATGCCGATGGAAAAAGGGTAGATTCATTACAAGGAATTTCAGTTAAGTTAGAATCAAACAAAATATATAGATATGCGCTAAAAAAGATTGAGAACGTTAAGCTGAAGCCCTCCCCTTTTTGGTTGAAGAATTTTCTAGCAAAAATGAATATATCTTCTATTAATAATATTGTTGATGCATCTAATTTTTTTATGATTACAACCGGACATCCTATACATGTTTTTGATTTTGATCAAATAGAAGGAGCTTCAATCTCTGTCACCACTTCAAGTAATAGTGAGATTGAAACTTTAACTAACGAAGTAAAGAAAACAGAAGGCCATTTGGCAGTTTGTGACGAGAAGGGACCTCTAGCCTTGGCTGGAATTGTAGGCGGAAAACGAGCAAGTGTTACAGCTAAAACAAAGAATATATTAATTGAATGCGCATCATTCGACCCAGCCCAGATCAGGTCAAGCTCTAAGTCTTTAAACATATCTTCTGAGTCGTCTTTTCGATTCGAAAGGCATGTTTCGGAATATTCAATCAAAGATGCCTTGTTCTATGCTGCAGATTTAATTCAGTCAATCTGTGAAGGTGACCTTGTAAAGGACTACTTAGATACTAATCCCAATTTGGAAAATTTAAGAACAGTAGATCTTTCTATTGGAAAAGTTTCAAAGATATTGGGGGCCAAAATAGACAAGCAAGAGATTGTAAAGATTCTAGAATCGCTCTCCATAAATCGGACCTCTATAGAAAAAGATTCTTCTGATAAGATAACTTTTGCTGTCCCTGACTATAGGTTTGATATCTCGAGTGAGCATGATTTAATTGAAGAAGTATTGAGAGTGAGAGGTTTTGATTCGATAGATCCAGTCCTACCCAAAGTCTCTATCCGAGAAAAGTTGACTAGCCCGGTCGTCGATCTAAGAGCTCTGTCAAGCAAGGCTAGAGCTTCTTTTTCTCAAGACGGCTACTCTGAAGTTGTTAATTTTAGTTTTACAGATGATTTAATTTTAGAAGATTTAGAAAAAATTGAAATTTTAAATCCATTGTCAAATGACTCTAAATTCTTACGATCAAGTCTGATTCCTTCATTGTTAAAAAACGCAGCTTATAATTTTAACCATGGTAATGATAGATTTAAGCTTTTTGAGATAGGAAATGTTTTCTCTGGCTCAAGTAGTAAAATTACCCAAAATATGCAGTTGGCAACACTGTGTTCCATCGAGCCAAAGAATTTAATGTGGGATAAAAATGGTTTTGATTTTTATGATAAAAAACGATCCCTTGAACAGTTTTTTGATTTTGCTGACATAGAATCTAAGTCTATTAGTTTTAAATCTTCTAACAAAAGTATTTATGCTTCCCTCCTACACCCAGGAAAGTCTGCATTTCTGTATAGGAACGAAGAAGAGGTAGGTTTCCTTGGAGAAATACATCCTGAGATTCTAGCACTTTATAATATTAAAAAAGAGCTACTTGTTTCTAAGCTTTTTCTAGATAAGATTTCAAAACTTGAAACGAAAAATAAAAATTTAAGTCCTTTTGGAACCCATCCTTTGGTACAGAGAGATATCTCATTGTTGATTAATAAGGACATTGAAGCAATGGAAGTTATTGAACTAATTAATAAATACAACTCGACCCTTATAAAAGAAGCCTTCATTTTTGATGTTTTTGAAGACTCTAAAATTGGACCAGATAAGAAAAGTTTGTCCATCTCTCTTTTTTTTGGAGCTAACGATAGAACCTTAGAAGACAAAGAAGTTTCAGACGAGATGAATGAAATTTTATTAAAAGTTCAAAAAGAGATTTCTATGGAGATTAGGGAGTAATTATGACTAAGAAAGATTTAGCTAACATCTTGAATAAAACTTTAGGTATTAGCCTTAGGGAAACTGCAAGAATCGTAGACCGGTTTTTTGATCTCATCATTAAAGACTTAAGCAAAGGAAAGAATGTCAAACTTCCAGGTTTTGGATCTATAAAGATTCAAAATCGTCAGTCGAGAATTGGAAGGAACCCCACAACGGGTGATTCAATAAAGATTGCTGAAAGGAAAGCTATTGTTTTTAGAGCTAGCAAAAATTTAAAGAAAAAACTTAATGAAACTGCAACTAACGGAAAGGTCGAGTGAGAAACATATTTAACTTTGTCAGACAAAATTTTGTTTCAGGTTTGGCAGTTTTTGTACCTTTTGTTATAACATCCTATTTGCTGATAGAAGTGGGAAAGTGGTTAAATACTTTAGTAGAGTTTACTCCAGCTAGATTTATCAGACTTCCCGAGATTGTTACCCCCTTCTTTGCTGAACTAATTCTCTTTTTTTCTGCAATCCTTTTCTTTGTTTTACTCATAACCCTACTTGGTCTAGGAACTAAGAATTTATTGGGAAAATTATTAGTTAAGTTCGGGGAGAAAACTATATCAAAAATACCCTTAGCTAATGCAATTTTTACTACTACCAAAGAGATTTCTAAGATAGTTTTTTCCGAAGGAGAAAAACAAAAGAACGTTGTTCTAGTAGAGTACCCTCGTAAGGGGGCGTTCTGTTTAGGTTTCGCAACTCATAATGTAGATTCTAAGGATTTTGATAAGATCCCAATATTTATTCCTACTTCTCCAAACCCTAGCTCGGGTTTTTTAGTTTTTTTTGCTAAGGATGAAATTAAAAAATTAGATATATCGGCTGATGAAGCTTTTCAGCTAATACTTTCAGGAGGACTTGCTTTTAATGACTCAAGCTCTCTATCAAAATATAAGTTTTAATTTAAATAAATTTTTAAAACCTAATCAAGTCGTGCTAGTGGGGCTTTCTGGTGGGGAAGATTCGTCTGTCCTTCTTGATGTCCTATTAAAAGCAGAGTTGAATCTAGATATTCACGTATGCCATTTTAATCATATGCTCAGAGAAAAAGATTCAAATGATGACCAAGGATTTGTTGAGGATGTTTGTAAAAAATACAACCTTCCTTTGTATATAAAAATACTCGACATTAAGAGAGCCGCAAAGTTTTTAAAAAGAGGAATTGAAGAAACCTCAAGGCTATACAGAAGAAAATTTTTTGAAAAAACTGCCCTGAATATAAACTCTTCTGTTGTTTGTCTGGGACACCATAATAATGATCAGATTGAAACATTTCTAATGAGGCTTATTCGTGGGTCATCGCTTAAGGGTTTAAGCTCAATGTCAATTATAGACGGTTTATATTTTAGGCCTTTACTGGAAATATCCAAGACTGAGATTCAGAAATACTCTAAAGAGTTTAATGTCTCATGGGTAGAAGATAAAACAAATACAGATGAAAAATATACAAGAAATAATATTAGAAAGAATTTGGTACCTTTTATTTTTAAAATGAATCCTAATTTCAATGAAACAATAAAAAATACTTTAGGTCACATATCGGAGCAAAATAGTTTTGTCATGAACCATGTAGAATTATTGCAAAGGAAACTGATAAAACAGGTAAACAATAGTGATTTTATTATCCCATTAAAAAGATTTAACAAACTTAGTCTTTTTGAAAGAAGAGAGCTATTGTTTAGTTTTTTAAATAAAAAAGTCAGTAAAGATGTATTTGTAAGCTTTAAAAATATTAATGATTTAGTTTCATTGGCTTCTTCTAAAAGTGCCTCTGCTAAATTTTTTCTTACAAAGCAAATTCAAATTCAAAAGGGTTACGATTTTCTTTTTATACAGTTAAATATAAAAAAAAATGATAAGTACGATATAAAAATTAATTCTTTAGGTTCCTGGGAAGACAATAATTTAGTTATCAAAATCAATAAATACGAAAACGTTAACAATTCCTCTATTAAGTTTTTTGATTTTCCTTCAAATGAAATTGATATTAAAGTTAGAAATTTTAAGAATGGCGATAGGCTGAGATTAAAAAATTCTCACGAAAAAAAGCTTCAAGATATTTTTACAGACAACAAGGTCCCCCAATTTATAAGATCCAAATTGCCAGTATTTGAAACGAAGGGACAAGTATTTTACATCTATGGTTTAGATGTTGTTACAGAATATATGACAGATAATGCTAGCAATACTTCTGTTGGGATTTTGACTTATAGTAAAAATCTAGAAAAGTTAATTAGTGCCATTAGTCTTTGATAAGCCAATAAAAATTGATTTTATTATTAGATTTTTTTTCTATTAATTTAAACTTAAAATTTCCTGCATTTGCTACAACTTCCTCATCTCTAGTTTTAGGATAGCAGACGATTAGAGAGCCCGATTTCCTTAATAAATAAGAACTTATATTGAATATGTCCTGCATGTTGCACATTATTTCATGTCGAGCGAGGAGCTTCTCTGTGCTCAAAGGTTGTTTTCCATGCCCGATTTTGTAGTAGGGTGGATTGGTTACTATTGAATCATACAAAGCAGGATTGAAATTATTTTTTAGTTTTTTTATATCACCTCTATGAGCTTTAATTTTTCTACATTTGTTTATCTTTATATTTTCCTCCAAAGCTTCAAATGCCACGTCTTCAACTTCCACGGAGACAACCTCTTTAACTTCAAAGTTCTTTTCAATAAAAATTGATATTAAACCTGAACCTGAACCGAGTTCTACAACTTTCTTTTGATTGAGGTCCTGTTCTATAAACGAGCAAAGCCATAAAGAGTCCTCGTTAATTTTATTTTTTAACCCTTCTTGCTTAATGATAAAGTTTTCTATATTAACTTCTTTAAACATTTATTTTATTTTCAATGAACCAGTTCTTTAGTTCTTCAAATTGAGGATTTTTCAAGTTATCTCTAACAAATTTTTTTGCTTGCGGTAGGTATTTGATATAGGTAGTTTTTTTGTCTCTGTATTTTAATCTACAAAAAATTCCAAGAATCTTTAGGTTTCTTTGAATAGAAAAATAAGAAACCTTTGTTTCAAAGTCATTGAACGTGTCTTCTGCAATATTCTTTAATTTATAATAGAGATCTTCATCTTCATATTGTGGTATAAATTTATGCCATTGAGGGTCAGGTTTCCCTATTTTAGAACTATTATTTTTAATGAATCCCTTTGTAGCAACCTTATAAATGAAAATTATTTTCTTTTTCATCTCCTCATTGATAGGCGCTCTTACATCCTCGATTAAAGAGGAAAGATCATAGGCTGGTGACCCTACTAGTGCATCCTGGAAGTCAATAATACCGAGATTAAAATATTTGGAACTAATTGGTGTTTTCCCATCATATTTTTGTGGAACTTGGGTAGGTATTATGTTGTCCACATGAAAATCTCTTAGTACCAAACAATAATTCTTAATATTCAGCTTTTTATATATATTTCTAAAGATTTTTCTAAATTTTTTTCTATCGCTATCCAATATAGTTTTATTAAGATGTTTCTCAAGGTACCAATCAAAAAATAATTCAGTCTCTTTCATTTGCTCATTTAGTGTGTATTTTTTTAAATTTTTTATTTCACTTGGCTTTAATATGCTCTGGTTATGAATACTGCCCAATTCTTGTCCACACTCTCGATATAAAAGCAGCAGAAACTTTGAGTCGTCCGAATAGTCTAAAAATCTCTTCATACCTAAATCTTCAATAATCATTAGGCCCGATGAAACATTTTTCTTATAAATCTCTGGGACTCTTACGCCATACTGAGATAGTATTTTTTGTACTTTAATAAAAGAACTTATTTTTTCATTAGTTTTTGGGTCTGCATCCATTAAAATAAGATCACTATTTTTTATTCTATAATAAGTCCTAAAGGATGCGTCACCTTTTATTTTAACTAGAGACCTTAGGGACAGATTCTCTGATTTTAAGAAAGCTTTGATTGTAGCCAGCCTTTCCCTTTCCTGATTAGATATTAATTTCATACTCATAATATATTCTATGATATAATTTATATATAAGGAGTATATTATGAGCGACAGTATTTATAAAGATGATATTTCTAAATATATGGGTCAACTTAAGACTTTAGCCCCCGAGTTAAATGATGCATGGATGGGTTACCATAACGAAGTTTTCACTGAAGGAAAGATAAATCTTAAAGATAAGCAGCTAATAGGTTTGGCTTGTGCTCATATGACTAGCTGCCCATATTGTATTCGCTCTAGAACAAAGTTGGCTTTAAAAGCAGGAGCGACAGGAGAAGAGATTGCCGAGACCGTTTTTATTGCTATGAGATTGGCGATTGGTCAACCATATGCTTATAGTAGCATTGCACTAGAAAATTTTGACAAAATGAAGAACAAGGAAAATGTAACCGAAGGAAGCTTCTTTAGTAAGAACATCACTCCTCAAATTAAAGATTTTCATGAACATAGTGGTGCAATGTTTGAAAAGTTCTCTATATTTAACGAAAAAGTTTATGAGGATGGGCACCTATCTAAAAAATTAAAAAAAGGATTAATGGGGTTGGCCTGTGCTATTTTAGCAAAATGCGCGTGGTGCATTAGAAGCTGTATTAGAGATGGCATTCAAGAAGGAGTTACAAAAGAAGAGATTACTGAGTCTATTAACATTGCAATGGTAATGAATGCAGGCGCATGCTGGGCGCATGCAGGAATAACCATGGAAGTGGTTGACAAGTCATTGTCTAAGAATAAATAATTTCTTAATTATGAAAATTAGGCTAAATAGATTTTTGTCACTTAGCGGTGTTGCATCTAGAAGAAAAGCTGAATCATTGATTGAGTCCGGTGAAATTATCGTGAACGGTCAGGTAGAGACAAGGTTACAGAAAGTAATAGATCCAGAAAAAGACAAAGTTTTTTTTGAAAAAAAGCTTCTGGTTCCTCAAAATTTTGAATACTATAAAATGAATAAGCCACGATTTTGTTTGACAACAATGGCAACAGACGAAAAAAGAAGAACAGTAAGAGATTTGTTGCCAGACTCCAAAACCAAATTGTTTCCAATTGGCAGGTTGGATTACGATACAGAAGGGCTACTTCTTTTTACAAATGATGGGCAAGTTGCGCATAGGATTTCTCACCCAAGCTTCTTGATTCAAAAAACTTATTTGGCTCATTTGGCTGGGAATATTAGTAAAACTTTTTTTGAGAAGATGAAGAAGGGAGCGAACCTAGAAGATGGCTTTCTAGTGCCCGAAAAACTTGAAATGGTTAGCTCTGACTCCTCGGAGTCTTTGGTTAGAATCGAAATACATGTGGGAAGAAATCATATAGTTAAGAATTTCTTCAAATATTTTGGTAAAGAGGTTCGGAAATTAAAAAGAGTAAGTGTTGGTCCTGTTAAATTAGCAGAGCTAGGGTCAGGAAAAATTATTAAATTAGATTATAATGAACTACAAGGTCTTAAAGAGATAATGTTTAAGTGAGGTAACGATTTGTTTGTAACATTCGAAGGTATTGAGGGTTCTGGAAAATCAACTCAAATTAAAATTCTTAAAACAGCCCTAGAAAAGATACATTTTGATGTAGAAATAACTAGAGAGCCAGGATGGGGAGCTGTGGGCGAATTAATAAGAAAAATTATTCTTGATATTCCCGATTTAGACCTGGACCCTTTTTCCGAGATTTCCTTGTTTTGTGCTGATAGAGCGCAGCATGTTAAGGAGCTAATCAAACCTATGCTTAATAAGGGCAAGATTGTTCTTTGTGACAGATACTTTGATTCTACTCTCGCCTATCAAGGTTATGGCCGAAGTTTAGATATAGAACTGGTAAAAAAAATGGCAACAGCATCCACTCTTGGACTAATCCCGAACGTAACTATTTTGCTTGATATTTCCGTTAATACAGCTCTTAGTAGGATTGTTGAAAGACCAGGAAGAAATAAGATTGATGATGAATCTTTTGACTTTCATTCAAGAGTTAAGAACGCTTATTTGGGAATAGCAAAGGATTCTCCTAGAGTTCATATAATAAACGGAGAAGATGAGGAAGCCGAGGTGCACGATAAAATAAAAAGATGTTTATCGACAAATTTCAGTATTTTCTCAAGGCTTTAGTTCTAGATGTTCAACCGAGAATTAGCAGAGTTTCATTTACATAAACAGCAAAATTTTTTTAATTATCTTACCAAAGAAGATGTTTCAGGTTCGTTTCTATTTGTTGGTCAAAAATGTATTGGAAAGAAAGACTTTGCATGTTTAATCTCAGAGTCAATTTTAAAGGACTCTGGGAAGATTTCCAAGAACATTCACCCAGACTTTTATCTTCTAGAGTCTGACGCTGAACAGCTAGTAGTGGATGATATTGCGAAAGTAGAGTCCTGGGTTTTTAATCAGCCCTTTGAGGCTGAGAGAAAAATTCTAGTTATTCCTTCGGCAGATAAAATGAACCCAATTGCTCAAAATAAGTTGTTAAAAATATTAGAGGAACCACCTGATTATCTATTCTTTTTCTTACTTACTTCAAATAGGGCACTGCTTCTACCAACTGTGGAGTCTAGATGCATAGAGACAAACTTCGAAATCCTTTCTGATGATATAGTGGCTAAATCATTAGAAGGAAGATTTAAGGATGAAGGTATTCGTAATATCGCCCTGTTTCTTCTTAATGGATCACATGATTATGAGCACTTCTATTCTGAAGAAGGCATTAAGGACATGCTTGGTTTTCTTACTATTGTTGTTGACAAAAAGGCTCTATTGATAGATCAAGCTATAGACTATATTGATAAGTTTTTTAAGATCAAGAAGAGTCAGCACAGAGTTGTTAATACAATTGTACGACTATTGGACCTTCTTTTGATTAATAAGCATAAAGGTACAGATGGCTGTTGCGATACATTGTCTAGCTTTAAAATGGTTAAAGCCTCAAGTTATAGTATCATTCACCTTGTTTCTAGCTTAGAGAATTTAAATATCGAATTAAGAGGCACACCTCTTAATTTGAGAATAGGTCTAGAGGAGATAGTCTTAGATTTTATTCTAGATAAAAATAAGTTTACTATAGGATAGTTGATGAAAAAGATTTATATTACAACTCCAATTTATTACGTTAACGATAAGCCACATGTTGGTCATGCATATACAAGTATAGCCTGTGATTCTTTGTCTAGATTCTATAGATTGATGGGATGTGAAGTTTTTTTCTTAACAGGGACCGATGAACATGGGTTAAAAATTCAACAATCGGCTGAAAATAAAAATATCAATGTTCAAGATTTTGTGGATAGCGTAAGCGAAAATTTTCAAAGTTTGTCCTCCAGCTTGATGCTTACTAACGATTATTTTATTAGAACAACGTCCGAGAATCACAAGAAAAGTGCTAGCTTTTTTTGGCAAACCTTGGTCGATAGGGGGCAAATTTATTTAGATAAATATGCTGGATGGTATTCCATTAGAGATGAAGCATATTACCAAGAAGATGAAATTGTTGATGGGAAGGCACCTAGTGGGTCTGATGTTGAATGGGTTGAAGAGCCTAGCTATTTTTTTAGGCTTTCTGAATGGCAAGAACCATTAATTAAGTTTTATAGGGATAACCCAGATTTTATATCACCTAAGTCAAGATACAATGAAGTTCTTAAGTTTGTTGAGTCTGGCCTTAGGGACTTGTCAGTATCTAGAACAAGCTTTACTTGGGGGATTAAGGTCCCAGGTAACGAGAGCCATGTCATGTATGTTTGGCTAGATGCTCTAGTTAATTATCTAAGCGCAATAGGCTATCCAGATGTTAGTAGCGAAAGTTTTAAGAAGTTTTGGCCTGCTGATTTTCATATTGTTGGAAAAGATATTCTAAGGTTTCATGGAGTCTATTGGCCCGCGTTTTTGATGGCCGCCGATTTACCACTACCAAAGCGTTTAGTTGCTCATGGCTGGTGGACAGTAGAAAAAGAAAAAATGTCTAAGTCCCTAGGTAACGTTGTAGACCCTAATGAAGTTGTAAGCGAATTTGGATTAGATCAATTTAGATATTTCTTATTAAGAGAGGTCCCTTTTGGTAACGATGGCGATTTTTCTAGAGAGTCCTTGATTGCAAGAATAAATGCAGATTTAGCAAATAACTTAGGAAATTTAATTAACAGAGTTTTTGCTATGACAGCGAAGAACTTTGATGGAAAAATTCCTGGATATTCTGATATTTTAGAAAGTGAACATGCTTTACAAAATAAAATTATAGATTTAGTGGAATTATTCAAGAAGCATTTTAGTGCTACAGAATTTAGCAAAGCCCTATCAGTTGTTATAGAAATAGTATCCTTAATTAACAAGTATATAGATACCCAAAAGCCTTGGTCGCTTGCAAAGAATGAAAATACAAGCCGGCTCTCAACGGTCTTAAGAACTAGCTTGGAATCAATTAGGGTGGTCTCTTTTCTGATTTATCCTGTTATGCCTAAATCCTCATTAAAAATACTGGAGTCATTGGGATTTCAGGAGGAGTCACTGAGCTTTAGTCCGGAAAAAATAAATAATTTTAATTTTTTAAGTGAAGACTGGGTTGTTAAAAGTCTTGATTTATTATTTCCTAAAATTGACAAAAATATAAGTTAACTTATATTTTTTTAAACAATGAGTAATTTGATAAAAATATTTGATACAACATTAAGGGATGGCGAACAGGCCCCGGGATGTAGTATGAATGAAAACGAAAAGCTTAAAGTTGCTTTAAATTTAGAAAAGCTTGGTGTTAATATTATTGAAGCAGGTTTTCCTATAGCTTCCGAGGGTGATTTTAATTCTGTTAAGCTTATTGCAAAAAATATAAAAGATTGTGAAGTAGCAGGCTTATCTAGGGCAAACTTGAAGGATATCGATAGGGCTTGGGAAGCAATTAAGGATGCCGCTAACCCCAGAATTCATACTTTTATTGCAACTTCCAATATTCATTTAAAGTATAAATTGAAGAAAACAAAAGAAGAGGTGTTGAGTATTATTAAAACTTCGGTATCTCATTCTGCAAAATATACAAATAACGTTGAGTTCTCTTGCGAAGACGCGACAAGAACCGATTTAGATTTTCTATATCAATCAATCAAGGTAGCTATAAAGGCTGGTGCAACTACTATCAATATTCCTGATACGGTCGGGTACTCTGTTCCATCTGAATTTGGAGGGATTATAAAGAAGTTGTATCAAAATGTTGATGAAGTATCAAGTGTTACCTTAAGTGTCCATTGCCATAATGATCTTGGTTTGGCTGTAGCAAACTCATTGGCGGCAATTCATGAGGGAGCCAGACAAGTTGAGTGCACTATCAACGGTCTTGGTGAAAGAGCTGGAAACGCTTCTCTAGAGGAGCTAGTTATGGCTCTTAAAGTTAGAAATGATTTAAACCCTTTTATCACGAAGCTAGATACTAAGCAAATCTACCCATGTAGCAAGCTTGTAAGTAGTGTAACGGGAGTCTCAGTTCAGCCTAACAAGGCAATTGTAGGTGCAAATGCTTTTGCTCACGAAGCAGGAATTCATCAAGACGGAGTACTTAAGCAGAGCACGACCTATGAAATTATGGATCCCTCAGAAGTAGGAATTCCATCGAACCATATTGTTTTAGGCAAGCATTCCGGGCGCCATGCTTTCAAAGATAGGCTTAACCAGTTTGGATATGAATTAAGTGATGAAGATTTTCAGATCGCGTTTGTTAAATTTAAAGAACTATGCGATAAAAAGAAATATATTTTTGATGAAGACATCTTCTCGCTTATAAACGAGGAATTCATGAGATTGTCAGATTTCTATCAACTAGAGTCTGTAGAATGTTCATCAGGAACAGAAGTAAAGCCAAGGGCAACTATAGTTGTGAACGTAGATGGGGAGCTTATTGAAGCAGAAGAATCAGGAGCTGGACCTATGGATTCAGTATTTAAAGCCATCTCTAAGGTCGTCGGTATTACTCCTATTCTCGATTCTTATTCAGTTGCCTCTGTTACTGAGGGAATGGATGCTCAGGCAGAAGTAAGTGTTTCAATAAAGCACGATGATTTCTTTGCTAGAGGCAAAGGCGCTAACACCGATGTTATCGTAGCAAGTGCAAAGGCTTTTATTAATGCCCTTAATAATCTTCGTTGGAGAAAGAATCATCCAAAAATTGCATCTACTAAAGGTGTTTAGCCTTTTTTAATAAACTTGTTGATTTTAAAAAGGCAAGTGTGATAGAATTAGAGAAGCGTAGGTAGGATGGTAACATCCCCGTAACCCTGAGAGGTACTTTGCGGTACCTCTTTTTTTTTAAAAATCTATCTTATTTCCACATTTTTCACAATTAACGTCACTTTTGTCATACTCAATCCATATATTTCCCTCAGATAGGACACTTTCCTTGTAAAATTTATATTTTTCCTCTTTCACTCTTTTGGAGTATTCCAGTTGCCAATCATGATTTTGAATATCTTCTTTAAAGTAAAGGTCTCTTGGGATACTAATATAAATCTTTTTTTTATGATTACACTTACAGCTGGTTATGATTATAGGTGACATAAAAAAATATTAATACAGAATCCTATTTCATTCAAATTATTTATAAAAAGCTCTTTTTAAAATTTTATGAGAAAAATATAACTTTTTTTTAAATAAAATTGTAAATTTATTATTAATTTACTTATAATGTTATTCATGAAAGGTTTAGAGATTTTTTTTAAGACTCTGCAGAAGGAAAAGGTTGAATTTTTATTCTCACCACCGAATAGTTTTGGTGAATCTGCAGAAGAGTTATTTGATAAAAAATTTTCGAAGTCAAAATATTTAAAAAGAATTGTTTCCGGAAGCGAACAGGGCGCCAGTCATATGGCAGATGGATACGCTAGAGTAACAGGGAATCCTGGAGTTGTGGTCTGTGATTCTGATACAAGTGGAACAAATACAATTACTGGTCTGCAAACCGCAAATATGGACTCAGCATCTTTGGTGGTCTTTGTATGTCATTTTACGGAAGATAAAGAATTAACAAATATTTTCGAGCATATAGATCACGTAGGAATATCTAGGTCTTGTACAAAGCATAATTTTTTAGTAAGAGAAATATCTGATCTTTCTAGGGTAATACGAGAGGCTTTACATCTCTCCATAACAGGAAGACCAGGAACAATTCTTGTTGATATATCAAGGGAAGTTCTAGACGATAGCGCAAGTTTTAGTTTTCCATTAATTGAAACCATTAGCGGATACAAGGTCCCTACTTATGCACCTAAAAAAGATATACAGAAAGCTATAAAGTTAATTATGAACTCTAAAAGGCCAATAGTCTTTGGTGGAGGCGGAATAGTTATTTCTGACGCCACAAAAGCTTTACAGAAATTTGCCAACAGACTTAAGATCCCAGTCACACTAACTTTGATGGGACTAGGTGGGTATCCGCCTGATGATCCTATGAGAGTAAGTTGGATTGGAATGCATGGATCTTATTTCGCTAATATGGCTGTTCATCATAGTGACTTGGTCATATGTATAGGGGCAAGATTTGATGATCGCTCAACAGGGGGCGTCTTTGAGAAATTTGCTCCTGGAGCAAAGGTAATACATATTGATATCGACCCCTCAACTATAAATAAGAATATAAAAGTCCACTGTCCTGTTGTTGGAGATGCAAAGTCAGTCATAAGCCAACTAGACGAGGGAATTCCTTTAAGTTTTAAACCAGAGAAGCAGGCTAGAGATGAATGGTTTACTCAGATAAAAGAATGGGAGACAAGTCACCCTACTTTAGCAATTCAAAAAGGTAAGCAAATAAAAACTAGCTACGCAATTGATACAATATCTAAATTGACAAATGGAAAGGCTGTCGTTGTTACAGATGTAGGTCAACACCAAATGTGGGTTGCTCAATATTACCAATTTAAGAACCCTAGAAATCAAATCACCTCAGGCGGTCTTGGGACTATGGGTTTTGGTTTTCCAGCGGCCATTGGTGCTAAACTAGGAAGGCCTAAAGATATGGTTATAGCTGTTTGTGGTGATGGAAGCTTTCAGATGAATATGCAAGAGTTCTCTACAGCAGTAGAGAACAATTTAGATTTAAAAATAATTTTAATTAATAATGGTCACCATGGAATGGTTAGACAGTGGCAAACCTTGTTCTTCGATAAGAATTATTCTTGCTGTAAGTTTGATTTAAACCCTGATTATACAAAGATTGCTAAATCTTATGGAGCCAAATCCTTTAGAATTGATTCTCCTAAAGACCTAAAGTCTTCAATCAAGGAGGGTTTTTCTACAAAAGGAGTAGTATTAATGGAGATTGTTGTAGATCATACAGAGATGGTATACCCGATGCTAACACCCGGCGGAACCATGGATAATATGCTTTTTGGACCTGACGACCCTATTCCAAGCGGACCTATTCCTGACATGTCCTAGAGAAAAAATAATTTCCTGGTAGTTTATTAGTATTATGTCAAAGAAAGCTGCACTTTTAGTTTATCAAAATTTAAATAGTATCGAAGAAGATAATAGTTATTGGGAAAAATATATTAAGTTTCACGAACTCTATTGGGACGGGCCCAATGCTTCTCAGAATGTTTTTTATGGTCGAGAGTATGAAGAATACAGAGACTCTCTTTCTAAATATTTAGAAATTGAACCAGAACTAATTAAAGATTGCCTTTTTACTAAGCATGAGAACGGAGAGTATTACCTTACTCCTTTGGGAGTAGACTCTGATAAGTATATTCAGGAGTCAGATAATCTAATACCTCCCCAGTGGTTTTTTCTTTTTGAAGACAGTGAGAAGAAGTTTTTTTATTCACATGCCGGTGACGGAGCTATACAGCCTGATGGAATCTATTACAATACTGATTCTGCGGGTTCAAAGAAGAGAATAAGAGGTCTAATAGAAAGTTTGTCTAAAATTAAAGACCAAGATATTCCAAAGGAGCTTGATTTTTTTTTAAAAGACTTACAGTTTGGTTTGTCGGAAGTTTTACTGTGGATCTCTAAGTTTGCAGATGATAGCATGCTTGTTTTAAATTATGCCGAACTTACCTCTGTAATCCATGAATTTACTCTTAAAAATGAAAACTCTGTTAAGGATTTGTGGTTAATTTCGGAATTGATATCCGAGGGTAGATATGATGAGGCTAGCTCTGATTTAAGAATATATAAGCAGAAATGGGATGAGATATCTAGCAAATGTGGAGACTTGGATCAGCCAGGTAGTCAAAAGAAAGAATCTGAGCCCAATATTCAGTAAAATAATTGATTTTTAGCTCTTTAATGGTACATTTTAACTCTTATGAAAAGGACATATCAGCCAAGTGAATTAAAAAGACTTAGAACTCATGGTTTTAGGTCTAGGAATGAGACTAAATCTGGCAAAAGAGTTCTTGCTCTCAGAAGGACAAAGGGAAGAGCAAGCCTAACAGTCTCGAGATATTCTAAATGAACCCTAGTATAAATATTCAGGAAAAGATAAAAATAAATTTTAATGTTACTTTAAGCCAAGGTTTTAGATGTTCAACTAAGGGTATAAATATTTTTGTTAAAAACAAAAACAGTAAAACCTCTAATCTTGGTGTTATAGTATCTAAAAAAGTAAGTAATTTGGCTGTCGTAAGGAATAAGTATAGAAGAATTTTAAAAGAAATTTTTAGACTAGACTTTGCATCAGTAGAGAGAAGAGATATTGTTTTTGTTGTTAATAGAAAGATTCTAGATTTAGACTTCAATAGGATAAGAAAAGAGCTTTCAATCGTTAGAAAGCAGATTGTTAATGAGAAACTTGATTCAAACATTGTTAATTCTAGGAATTAACCTTTATAGAGCAACTTTGTCTCGATTGTTACCTGCGTCTTGCAGGTTTACCCCTTCGTGCTCCCAGTATGCATTAGATGCAATTGAAATTCATGGACCATTCAAAGGATCCCGCCTGGCTTTTCTGAGAATTATTAGATGCAATCCTTTTTTTCAATCTGGAGAGGATAAAGTTCCTGGAGGTACCAAGTAGTGAAGAAAAATTACTTAATATTTTTATTAGCTTCCATGGTTATAATCTTTGGATCTAACTTCTTTACTAGCACTGATGAGGTACCAGCGGGGAATATCAATGAGACGGTATCCTCAAATAAGCAAAGCGAATACCAAGTTTCCGACAATCCTATTGAGGTTTCGGAAGACATGCCTGAGCTGTCAGGTACATTTCAAAATGAAAGTGTAAAATTTTCTACACCAATGTTTGACGGTAAAATATCAAAAGTTGGTGGATTTATATATGATGTCAGACTAAAAAAATATTTTGCTGCTCCAGACTCTTATGAGTTTACGAAGATTATGCAAGCAGGCGAATTTATGTCCAAGACCATCGTCCAAGCAAAAAAAGGTCAGCAAGATATTCCTAAGGAAATAAATTTCAATTCTAAGGCAAATAGCTATGAGTTCTCCTCTGGGATTAAACAGCTGAACCTTGTGGCTAAATTTGGTCAAATAACTATACAGAAGTCTTTTATTTTTAATGATGATTATGGGATAGAGCAGCAGATAGTTGTCTTTAATAATTCTAGTAAAGATTTTGTCTTTAGAGTATTTGAGGAATCTGTTGGCGAAGTAGATGCGGCTGAACACAATGTTATGGGCTATTTTATTGACGAGGATATGGAAGTAGTTGATTCTGCACCCTCTGAAACTGAAAAAATTATTGGTGACTTTAGTTGGTATGGTTTTTCAAAAAAATATTTCTTAACTTCCAATATCTTGCAGACGGCTGGAGATAAAACTTTAAAATATAGTAAAAGCTCCAAGGATTCTATAAGATCTCTTTTGAGTTATAAGTCTATTAAGTTGAGGCCTGGTTCGAGGTACAATACTTCTTCAATAGTCTTTCTTGGCCCTAAAGATCCTAGTGTTTTAAAGAAATATGGGAAAAATTTTGGAGAGGCTCATGATTTAGGGTGGTTTGGTTGGTTAGCAAGTCCGCTTGAGAAGTTGTTGAAACTATCTTATGGGGTTATTAACAATTATGGACTAGCTATTATTTTCATTACCCTTCTTATAAGAATAGTATTCCTTCCACTAACAATAAAGAGTATGATGTCGATGAAAAAAATGCAATCTAAAATGGCCCTAATGAAGCCAAGGCTCGACGCAATTAAGGAAGAATTCAAAGATGATAAAACTACACAGAACAGTGAAATAATGAAGCTTTATTCAAAGGAGGGTGTCAATCCTTTGTCTAGCTTGAGTGGCTGCTTGCCAATGCTTGTACAAATCCCTGTATTTGTAGCTCTTTATAATGTTCTACTTTATTCACTAGATTTAAGGCATTCTGAATTTCTGTGGATTACTGATTTATCATCTCCAGAAATGTTATTTGATATTCCTGGAACAGGAATTCCCTTTAGAATACTGCCCTTGGTTATGGGAATTTCATGGTTTTTGACACAAAAGTTAACTCCGCCTAATCCTGGCGCAGACGACTTTCAACAAAAAATATTCCAATATATGCCCATTATGTTTACTGTAATGTTTTGGGGGCTTCCATCTGGCCTAATACTTTATTGGACTATTAGCAACGTTATATCTATATTTCAACAGCTTTATATAAATAAAAAATTCGAAAAAATGCAAGGAGCATAAAATGTCTATTCAAAAAGAATACGAAGGAAAAACAGTAACGGATGCAACGATTGAGGCATGCAAGGATTTGGGGATAAGCAGAGAAGACTTGGAGTTTGAAGTAGTTAAAGAGGGTTCAAGGGGTCTACTTGGGATTGGTGGAAGAAATGCTGTAATTAAAGTTTTAAGTGACGGATTAGAGCAAGAAACAACAGAGCAAGCAATAGCACCAGCGGTTTCTAGTTCTAATACTTCTGAATCGGTAGATACTAAAAAAGTAGAAGAAATCTTTAATCAAATAGTTGCCCACTTTGTAGAAGATTCTACAGTCGAAATTGAAGTAAGCGATAAGAATATATTGATAAAATTGAAGAGCGATTCGAATTTAGGTTTTTTAATAGGAAAGAAAGGGGAAATGATTAAAAATATTGAATTTTTACTAGGTAGGATAGCAAGTAAGCAAAATGCTGAAAGCATATTTGTTTCTATAGATATTAATTCTTTTAGAGAAAAGAAAGATGCAGAGTTAGTTGAAAGAGTTGCAACTCTAATCGAAAAAGTCGTTTCGATAAATAGACCACTTAGCTTAAATCCTATGAATTCGTATGAGAGACGAATTTGTTATCTGGAAATAGAGAAAAACGATGAAGTAACATATACAACTAAAGAAGTGGGGATGCTTAAAAAAATAACAATTTTGCCAAAAGTTATAGATAAAAATTTATCTTAATTTTTTAAAAAATTTTTTTAAAATCTTTGAACAATCTATATTTCTCAGGTTGGTTTGAATACATTCTTTTTTATTTGACATCATCTGGCTGTTCTCCGATCCATAGTAAATTCTATTAATTCTTGCTTCTGCTGCTGCTGATTTACACATTGGACATGGCTCAATGGTTGAAAACAAAATAAAATTATTTAATCTCCAGTCTCTATTCTGCTTAGCAGCATCTTCAATGGCTAGTATTTCTGCATGTGCTACAGGATTACATCTGCTTTCTGTTTGATTAAAACCTCTTCCAATGATTGTTTTTTCATTATTTACCACAATTGCTCCTATTGGAACTTCATTTAACAGCTCAGCATTCTTAGCCTCTGCTAAAGCCAAGTCCATGAATCTCTCTATATCTGTAGGCCTCATTTTATTTATTTAGAGCGTTTTCTATTAGCTTTTTACCGAAAGTGGTTAGGATTGATTCGGGATGGAATTGTACTCCCTCAAGATCGAGAGTTTTATGTTTTATGCCCATAATTATTCCGTCCTTTGTTTTTGAAGTAATCAAGAAATCCTTAGAAAGAGTTTTTTTGTCAATTATTAAAGAATGGTATCTTGTAGCTTTGAAGGGATTTGGTAAACCTTTATATGTGCCTTTATTGTTGTGATATATATCCGAAGTTTTTCCGTGCAAAAGCTCCTTTGCTTTTATTATTTTTGCCCCGAATGCGTATCCTATTGATTGATGGCCTAGGCAAACTCCAAATATTGGAATTTTTCCTGCTACCTTTTTTATTAATTCTACTGAGATACCTGCTTGTTTAGGGGTACATGGTCCTGGAGAAATAAAAATTAAATCAGGATTTATTTTGCTTATTTCTTTTATAGTGACGTTGTCATTTCGTTTAATTGTAACCTTGGACCCAAGTTCTTCAATATAGTGAACCAAGTTATAAGTAAAGGAATCATAATTATCTATCATTAATACTTTTTTTTTCATTTTATTCGCCTGCCGAGCTTTTCTTAATTGCATTCAACATTGCCTTAGACTTACTTTTAGTCTCTTCGTATTCATTGCTTGGAATAGAGTCTGCTACAATGCCAGCACCTGCTTGAAAGTATAGTTTATTCTTTTTGATATAAAAGGATCTTATTATAATGCTCATGTCCATGTTTCCAGAAAATCCAAAGTATCCCACTGAACCACCGTAAGGACCTCTAGGATTTGGTTCGAGTTCGTTTATTATTTGCATGGCCCTTATTTTTGGGGCGCCGGATAAAGTTCCTGCTGGGAAAGTTGACTGCAAAAGATCAAAGCAATCTTTTTTATTCTTTAGAACACCTTCAACATGAGAAACTATGTGCATAACATGAGAGTACCTCTCAACGTTCATCATTTCGGCAACTTTTACAGAACCGTTATTGCACACTTTGCTAATATCGTTTCTTGCTAAGTCTACCAACATTACATGCTCAGCTAACTCCTTAGGGTCAGACAACAACTCTTTCTCCATAACTAGGTCTAGTGATTGAGTAAGCCCACGGGGCCTAGTTCCTGCTATTGGGCGCGATTCGACTTTTTTATTTTCAAGCCTTACTAAAACTTCCGGTGACGCTCCTACAATTAATGAATCTCCCATTTTAAGGTAAAACATATAAGGGGAAGGATTAAGCTTTCTAAGTGCCCTATATAAATTTATTGGGTCGTCTTTATACTCAGTACTCCATCTTTGAGAAACTACGGTTTGAATGACGTCACCATTTTTAACATAGTTTTTAATTTTTCTTACTGCACTGAGAAAATCTGGCTTTGTAAAGTTAGCTCTGATTATATTTTTCTTAGAGGATCGCTGGGACTTTCTTTTGTAGAGATTCCTTTTTGAGGATTTTAATAATTTCTCAATGTCGGCGATTTGCTTTATTGCATTTTGGTAACTGGCCTTGTACTTCTTCTTGTTTGTTAAATGAACATTTATAACTATTTTGGCAGTCTTGTTTATGTTATCAAAAATTATTACAGAATCTGTTAGCATAAAAAAAGAATCTGGAAATTCAGCTTTTTCATTCTTTGTTTCGGCTATGCTCTCTATTTGATTAATAACTTCATATGAAAAGAATCCAACTAGGCCGCCATAGAATCTAGGGAGACTCTCTATCTTAACCGGCTTAAACTCTGACATTATTTCTTTAAGTTGAAGAAAAATATTTTTTTGAAGTTTTTTTTCACTCTCATTTTTCTTCTTTATTCTTACCTCATTATTTCTAGAAGAAATAATGAATGTAGGATCAAACCCTAGGAAGCTATATTGTGACCATTTTTCGGGACCATCGGAACTTTCTAACAAAAAACAGTGCTCTTTAGAAGAAATTTTTTTCAAAATTGAAAGAGGATTATCATAGTCCAAATCAATTTCTTTGAAAACAGGTATCAAGTTTCCTTTCCGTGATAGAGCTTTAAAGTTTTCTAAAGTTAATGAAATCATGTAAATTCAATATATTATTACTGCAAACCTTTGTCAAAGGTTATTTGGTAATTTGATTTTGGTTTTTTCAAAAAACCTTAAAGGGAGAATAAATTGAATAACGTTATTTTTAGAGAATATGACATCAGAGGAATAGCAGATAGAGACCTTCAAGATGACGTAGTTCACAATATAGGTCTCGCTATGGGAACAATGTTTGTTGAAAAAGGAATAAAAAACATATCTCTGGGGCGAGATTGTAGAAAAAGCTCAAAAAGAATTTTTCGTTCTTTGTCTAAAGCTATTCTTAAAACAGGAGTTAGTATCCTTGATCTCGGGATGATAACGACCCCTGTACTTTATTTTTCTTTATATGGAACGGAGGTTGATGGTGGGGTGATGATAACAGCAAGCCATAACCCTTCAGATTATAATGGTTTTAAGGCAGCAATTGGTAAAAATGTCCTTTCTGCGGAGGAAATTCAGAAGATAAAGGAAATTATTCAAGACAAATCATTCTATATAGCAAAAGATAGGGGCGAGCTTAAGGAGTTTGATATAATTGGTCTTTACAAAGAAGATATATTGAAATCAATTAATTTAAAAAAGAAAATAAAAATTGGCGTGGATTGTGCAAACACACCAGTCGGGCTCTTTGCTAAGGATGTAATTGCTGCGGCAGGCTGTGACGTTTATGAGTTATTTGCCGAGCCTGATGGAGATTTTCCAAATCATCACCCAGACCCATCAGTTCAAGATAATTTAAAAGATTTAATAGATCTTGTTAAAAATAAAAATCTAGACTTAGGTATCTCTTTTGATGGTGATGCTGATAGGATTGGAGTTGTTGATGAAAATGGAACTTTTATATATTCCGATATGGTCCTCCTTTTATTAGCAAGGTCGGTTCTAAAGGAAAATCCAGGTGCAAAAATCATAGGAGAAGTTAAGTGTTCAAAAAATTTATTTGAAGATATTAAGAAGAACGGTGGTGTTCCTATAATGTGGAAAACTGGCCACTCTAACATTAAAAGAAAAATCAAAGAAGAACTTGCTCCATTAGCTGGAGAGCTTAGCGGGCACATATTTTTTGCAGATAAGCACCATGGTTTTGATGATGCTCTTTATGCAGGATTAAGGCTAGCGGAAGTTTTGTCTTCTCAAGATGGTAGTTTTAGTTCAATGTTAAAGGAAATTCCAAAAATGTATTCAACGCCTGAGATGAGAATCGATTTCCCAGAAGATGAGAAGTTTCATTTAATTGACAAGTTCAAAGAATCGATGGCTAAAAATCTAGATCCTTCTTATGAGCTTGTAACGGTAGACGGTGTAAGGGTAGAAACAAAGACCGGGTGGGCTCTGGTGAGAGCATCTAATACCCAGCCAGCTCTAACTATTAGGTTTGAAGCTAACTCTGAAGATAATCTTGCTGTTCTTATGAACTATATTCAGAAAGAATTAAATAAAGTTTCGGAGAAGATTTGCATATTCTAAATTGGGACAATCTTGTTGGCGTTCATTGTGGGTCTGTAGCAATAAGAAATGTTGCAAATTACTATGGTGTCGACTATGAAGAAGAGTTGTGTTTTGGTTTAGGTTCTGGAATGGGGTTCTTTTATAATAAAAATACAATTGGAAAACCTTCAGAGGTTATACACTTAAGAGCTCCAAACATGGAGCCCAACTTTTTTAGTAGCGGTAAGGTGAAATATGCATGGCAAAAAGAGGCTAGTCCAGAAATTGCGAAAAAGAACTTAATACAAGATATTAAGGATGGTTTTCCCGTTTTTCTTCAAACAGATATCTACTATCTAGATTATTATAATTCTAGTGCCCATTTTCCAGGTCATGTAATTGTTTGTATGGGCGTTGATGAAAAAAGAAAATTTTTTTATGTGTCGGATACAAATTTTCAAGATGTTCAGCAAGTTAGCTTTGATGATATGGATATGGCACGATCATCAAAGGCCGAGCCATATCCTCTCTATTTTAACCATTTCACAGTTAAGTCATTCTTGCCATTCGAGAATTTAAAGATAAAAATAGAAGATTCTATTTTAAAGAACTCTGTGAACTACCTTATGGGACAGGAGTCAGAAAGAGGGACAAGCTCCATCTTCAGTTTGCTAGAGTGGGCGAGCAATTTGGAAAAGTGGAATTATTTGCCAGATTCTAGTCATGTCTTTAGGTTTGCTTATCAGGTTATTGTTAAGCGGGGATCCAAAGGAGCAGGGTTTAGGTTTATATATCATGATTTCTTATCTATCGCTGAGAAAGAGTCATCAGTTATAAAGAAGTTGAAGCTAACTAGGGAAATGAAAAAAATATCTAACAAGTGGAACCAAATAGGCTTACTTCTAAAAGAGGGAAGCAGAAAGTCCACTAACGCTAATCTCTCTAATTTAATTCTTTCTGTTAAAGAAGTATTTGCTCTTGAGTATTCCTTTCATACAAGAGTTGTTGACAGTCTTGGTAGCAAAAAAAAAGGGGCATAAAGCCCCTTCTTTAATATTTTCTGAGAAATTAATTTACATTCCCATTCCAGGCATTCCGCCCATTCCCATAGGTCCACCAGGCATTCCGCCTCCGCCACCTGCAGGTCCGTCTTCAGGCCCAGGTTTTTCTACAATTAATGCTTCAGTTGTTAGAAGCAGTGCTGATACACTACCAGCATTCTGTATTGCAGATCTTGTAACTTTTGCAGGATCTACAATTCCTGCGGATAACAGATCGCAATATTCAAGTGTTGCTGCATTGAAACCGTATGAACCTTTAGATGCTTTGACTTTTTCAACAACAATTGATCCATCAGCTCCAGCGTTTTGAGCAATCCCTCTAATTGGTTCCTCAAGGGCTCTTCTGATAATGTTAACTCCAGCGTCTTCTTCATCATCACCGGTAGTAAACTTATCAAGACCTTTTATTGCTCTTACTAGTGCTACTCCACCACCTGGAACAATTCCTTCGTCTACAGCAGCACGGGTAGCATTTAAAGCATCTTCAACTCTAGCTTTTTTCTCTTTCATTTCAGCTTCAGTAGCGGCACCTACTAAGATTACAGACACACCACCAGCCAACTTAGCTAGTCTTTCTTGAAGCTTTTCTCTATCATATTCTCCAGAAGCATCTTGAACTTGAGCTTTGATCTGGTTTATTCTTGAACTTATTTCACTTTTCTTACCTGCACCACCGACTATAGTTGTATTGTCTTTATCAATTACAACTCTTTTGGCAGAACCACAGTGTTGTAGATTCGCGCCTTCAAGTGACATACCTGCCTCTTCTACAATCACAGTACCACCAGTAAGAACAGCTATATCTTCAAGCATGTCTGCTCTTCTGTCACCAAAGCCTGGAGCTTTAACAGCTGCAACTTTCAAGGTTCCACGCATTTTGTTAACTACAAGAGTTGCCAACGCTTCTCCTTCAATATCTTCAGCCATTATAAGAATAGGTCTTGAAGTTTTTGCTACTTCTTCTAATAGTGGGACTAGGTCTTTCATGTTTGCTATTTTTTTCTGATACATAAAAATGTATGGATCTTCTAGCTCAACAGTCATTCTTTCAGGCTCAGTTACCAAATAAGGGCTTAAATAGCCTCTATCAAACTGCATTCCTTCAACTATGTTAAGCTCTGTCTCTAGACTTCTTCCTTCTTCGACAGTGATAACTCCATCTTTACCAACTTTTTCCATAGCGTCAGAAATTATTTGACCAATTTCATGCTCTCCATTAGCTGATATAGTAGCAACAGATGCTATTTCATCTTTACCTTTCACTGGTTTAGATATTTTTCTTATTTCATCAATAACTGCCTGAACTGCCTTGTCGATCCCTCTTTTAAGTTTCATAGGGTCATGTCCAGCCGCTGTAAGCTTTATACCTTCTCGGTAAATAGCTTGCGCTAGTACTGTCGCAGTCGTAGTTCCATCTCCGGCAACATCGTTAGTTTTAGAAGCAACTTCTTTCACCATTTGTGCTCCCATGTTCTCGAACCTGTTTTCAAGCTCAATCTCTTTTGCCACAGTAACACCATCTTTTGTAACTACTGGGGCTCCAAATGTTTTTTCAATCAAAACATTTCTACCTCTTGGTCCAAGCGTAGCTTTTACAGCATTGGCAAGCTTGTCTACCCCTTCTTTTACTAAAGATTGGGCTTCTCTTCCAAATAAAATATCTTTTGCACTCATTTAAATTAACCTCCTAAGTTATTCTATAATTCCTAAAATTTCATTTTGTGTTAAAAAAACATACTCACCATCGGCAAGTGAAAGTTCCATTCCACCATATTTGTTAAATAGAACAGCGTCTCCCTTTTTGACGTCAAGCGGCATAACGGAGCCATCTTCAAGAAGTATCCCTGTTCCAACTGCAGCAACAGTACCTTCTTGTGGCTTCTCCTGAGTAGTACTTTCAGGGATTATTATTCCACCCTTGGTCTTTTCTTCGGGACTATTAATTTTAACTAAAACCCTGTCGTATAAAGGTTTGATATTCATGTAAAATCCCCTCCTTATTTTACTGTATAGTTATTAGATATATAGAAGATAAGCATGTTACTTGCTTTGTCAAGATATTATTATTAGGATTACCTACCGTCTCAATCAATGATGTTATAAATGGATATTTTAGAGAAATACAATTTAAATCAAAATCAGCTTAAAGCCGCTAAGCATATAAACGGGCCTGCGCTTGTTCTCGCAGGGGCTGGTTCTGGTAAAACAAGAATCTTAACACTTAGAATTTTGAATTTGGTAAAATCTAATTTAGCAGATAGTAATCAAATTTTAGCCCTTACCTTTACAAACAAGGCAGCAAATGAGATTCGAGAAAGACTCTCGACAATGTTAGGAGGGGAGGCCAATTTCCCTTGGATGGGGACTTTTCACTCTATATCTTATAAGATTCTGAGGTTTTTTGCTGATGAGCTGCATCCTACATACAAAAAGGGTTTTACCATATATGACACTAGCGATCAAACAAGAGTCATAAAGGATGTGGTTAAATCTCTAGACTTTGATTTGGACCAGTATCCTCCAGCTTTAATAAGGACCATAATTGATAATCTAAAAAATTCTTCTCCTTATAGTGAATGGGTTATAGAAGATAAAAATCGTAAAAGTATTATTCAAACGTATCAGGCGCGATTAAAAGAGAACAATGCTATGGATTTTGGAGATCTTATACTTAATTGTTATGATTTAATCTTAAGAAGTGAAAAAGTAAAGTCTTATCTTAAGAAATTTTATAAGTATGTGTTGGTAGACGAATATCAGGATACAAACGAGATACAGTTAAAACTAATAAAGCTTCTCCTGAATGAAGAAAAAAATTTGTTTGTAGTAGGAGACGATAATCAATTGATATATGGGTGGAGAGGAGCCTCCGTAGGTACTATATTAGATTTCGAAGATCTTTTCCCTAATACGACGATTTACAAGCTAGAGCAGAATTATCGCTCAACTCCTGAAATTTTAGATGTTGCCAATTGTCTGATAGTAAACAACAAAAAAAGAATGGACAAGAATCTCTGGACAAGTAATTCAAAAGGAGAATTAGTAGAGCTCACGAGCCAATATAGTGATGTTGGAGAAGCTGAATATGTAGCAAATAAAATTCTTGAATATAGGAATGAATATAAACTAAGTGATATTGCAGTATTTTATAGAACCAATGCACAGTCAAGAGTCTTGGAGGATCAATTAAGGAAGAAGAAGGTTAGCTATAAAATTTTTGGCAATATAAGTTTTTACGATAGAGCTGAAATTAAAGATTTGGTTGGCTATTTGAGGTTAATTGTAAATCCTAACGATGGAGTCGCTTTTAATAGAATAATTAACACACCGGCAAGAGGAATTGGGGCAAAAACATTGCAAAAATTGAGCAATATTCAACACGAAGAGAACTGTAACTATCTTGATTTAATTAGAACTTCTCTTGGTAAGAAAGTTTTCTCTAAAAAGTCAGAGACCTTGGTGTCCGGCCTGATTGAGGCTATTGATTCTTATTATTCTAGTCTAGAGAAGGGAGTACCACTTTCTGAATGTACCGAACAATTGTTGTTGGATCTAAATTATAAAGAGTATCTTAAAGATGAAGATAAAGTTGAGAACATCTCAGAATTTATAAATGTTATTAGCGACTATGAAGACGGAGAAGAGGAAAGTGATTTATCAGAATTCCTCAATACTCAGTCAATATCTTCTGCCGTTGATGGATTAGACACATCTTCTGAGTCAATAACCTTGATGACGGTTCATTTAGCAAAGGGCTTAGAGTTTCCATGTGTTTTTTTGGTTGGGCTAGAGGACCAGCTGATTCCACATTCTAGGACTCATGATAACGAAGATGAAATAGAAGAGGAAAGAAGACTTTGTTATGTTGCTATAACAAGAGCAATTAAAAAATTACATATTTCTTATTCATTATTTAGAAAAATATTTGGTCAAACTATGCCTTCCGGAAAGTCGAGATTTGTCGAAGAAATAATAGCATCAAAAAATATTCTTAGGCTCGACAAAGACTATTCAGGAAGCTCGGAGTCTGAAAGAGATAGGGATAAAGTTTTTCATTATAGGTTTGGATCAGGCTCTATTATTGAGGAAAATGAAGATAGTTTGGAAGATGTTGTTTTAGTGCAATTTGATTCAGGCTTCAGAAAGAAAGTATTTGTTCATGATTTGGAGAATAGTTAATTGGAGCTAGGGGAGAAACTTATCGATTTTAGGCTATTGGGAGCTGATGATTCATATTTTGATACTAAAAAAATAAGAAAACAAAAAAAAATTGTTGTTTTTTTTACCTGTAATCACTGTCCTTATGTTCATGCTTACGAAAGTAGGATTATTCAGATGCAAGAAGATCTTAATCATATAGTTCAATTTGTGGGTATTAATTCGAATGATGATACAAGATACCCAGAAGACAGTTTTGAAAATATGAAAAAAAGAAGCTCTGCTGTGGGCTATAATTTCCCCTATCTTAGAGATTCAAGCCAGGAAATAGCTAAGGTCTATGGAGCCTCACACACGCCACATTTTTATCTTTTTAACCAAGATAGGTCCTTGATTTATAAAGGCAAGTTAGACGACAATTGGGAAGATGAGGGTGATGTTAAGATCCAATACTTGAAAGAGGGAATAAAGAATAAGGATTATGTTCCTAGGGATACTTTCCCGGTAGGATGCTCAATTAAATGGCTGTAAATAAATACAGGAAGGGAAAGATTATGAAGAAACATTCAAGAATCAAGAATCTTGATAAGTTTCTTGAGAAATTTCTAGAGCCTATTGGTTCAGTTAAATTAATCACCCCGGGAGCAATAAAGGTTGGTAAGGGAAAAGGCGAAAACTTGAGGGTGACATACGGGCGTGAAATTTATCAAGGGTTAGGTGATATTTTGGTCGGTTGCAAGCTGAATGCTACTTCAGGAAATTCTAATCAGGAAGTATTTATTTCGACGAATAAGCCTGAAGAAATTAAGAACGTACTCGATGGACTTAATGAGAACAACTAACTAGTATTAATTGTCTTTGATAGCTCCTCCTGGAACTCTTTGGAATTGTTTACAGTGGTACCATCTATCGAGATATTAGCCTTTATTCCATCATAGCTATAATAGATTTCTATTGAACTGTCTCCCGGAAATTTATCAAAAAGTTCTTTAAGCTCAATAGTTTCTTTCTTCGTAAGATCTTTTTGAAGGTTAATCGTAACAGGTAGTGAAATGTTTGAAATTAATCGGATTGAATCTACTTCGTTGTATGAATTTATTATTAGCTTAAAGTTTTCTTCATCCTTCTCAACTGATCCTGTTATAAGAATTGGTGCTCCAACTTGAAGTTTTGATTCATGCTTTTCGAACTCACCACTAAAGATTACTGCTTCAATAATGTTGGTCGAATCTTCCAAATTAATTATAGCGTACTTGCTAGAATTTCTTTTTGAGGTTTTAACTTCAATAGAAGTGATAAAAGCGGCAATTGTTACAATCCTTTTGTTTTCACTGCTCTTTATATTATCAATAGTCTGGTGCTTAATCTGAGATAATACATCTTTTACAATTTCTAAAGGCTTCAGCTTAATCGAATAGCCGAGTGTTTCGATTTCATTTCTACTTAGCTCCAAGTCGGACCATTCATCCTTAATCACAAGCTGAGGTTCAGAAATAGTTTCTTCTAATGAAAACAAAGCCTCTTGGTTAGTATTTCTCTCTTTGCTCCTATGCCCAACATAGCCCAACAATAAATCTAAATTGTCAAAAAGTGTTGACCTTGTGTAGTTAAAGCAATCAAGAGCCCCTGACATTATTAGACTTTCAAGACTTTTTTTATTCATTTTCCGTGAATCCATTAAGGATAAGAATTCAAACAAGCTAGAAAAGACTTTAAGTTCCTCTCTAGTCTGAATAATATTGTTGACAATATTAGTACCGATATTTTTTATTGCATTTAGGCCAAAACGTATTGATTTTTTTAGCGGAGTAAAACCAGAACCACTTTCGTTAATATCTGGAGGGAGAACTTCAATGGCCATCTCTTTACATTCTCTAATATTAGAAACAATCTTCTCAGATAAATTTATTTCTGAAGACATTAGTGCAGACATGAACTCGCAAGGGAAATAGGTTTTTAAAAATGCGGTTTGAAAAGTTATATATGCGTAGGCAGTGCTATGACTTTTATTAAATGAATATTCTGCAAATTTCTCCATTATATCAAATATGTCTGTAGCAACCTTTTGGGGAATGTTATTTTTTTTAGTACCATCCATGAACTTTTCTTTTTGCGCTAGCATCTCTGAAGCTTTCTTCTTTCCCATTGCCCTTCTTAGCAGATCTGCATCTCCTAATGAAAAACTGGCTAAAATCGATGCAGTTTGCATTATCTGCTCTTGATATACAAAGAGCCCGTGAGTTTCTTTTAAAATTTCCTCTAATTCTGGCGTAGGGTAATCTATTTTTCTTTTTCCGTTTTTTCTTAAAATATAATCTTCAACCATTCCGCTCTCTAA
>TARA_B110000116_G_scaffold7097_1_pt1 | contig 33419 bp, 29 predicted proteins | sample TARA_B110000116 | Tara Oceans TARA_B110000116 (sample SAMEA4397355) | marine metagenome | biome: Polar Biome; feature: [ZZZ] marine water layer (ENVO:01000295); material: water (ENVO:00002006), including particulate matter (ENVO:01000060) such as... | depth 199 m
TTTCTAATGGCTTCAGAACTATAGCAGGATACATATTCGGAAGTAATGATTCAGGTGAAAAAATAGCGATGACCGCTCCAGTTCATATGTGGAGTGAACAGGGAATTATGAAAATGGCTTTTACAATGCCTTCTGAGCATGGTTTATCAGATTTGCCAGTGCCCAATAATTCATCTATTGAGATTGTAGAAGTCACTGGAAGATTGACTGCTGTAATGAAATTTTCTGGTTTTGCTGGTCGAGCAAAGGTTCGTAAATTAAGTGTTAATCTTTTAAAATCAATTTCACAAAACAAATTAGAACCTATATCCTCTCACATCTTGGCGATTTATGACAATCCTTGGACTACATTGCCTTTCTTGAGAAGAAATGAGATATTGGTACCAATAAAAGATAATTCTTAGTTTTATATGATATAGTTTGAAGGTGCGAGATATGAATATGCAGAGGTGTGGTGAAGATGAAGTTCTTGCAGCTATTGAGGGTGATGAAAAAATCAGTCTTATTTTAGTTAAGAGAGATGCTACATCAATTAAACTTACAACGATTATTTCTTACGCTGAAAAATCGGGTATTAAAATTATTCATGGGTCTGAAAATGATCTCTGGCGTATGTCTCGGGACAATAGTAATGGCATTCCAAATATACTTGCTTTAGTCGGCCGTAACCCCGATTCATCTTTGGAAGATGTATTTTCTAGTGGTGGGCTTGTTTGGCTTCTTGCAGGAGCAGCATATCCAGTGAATATCGGTTTCTGTATCCGTACTGCTGAAGTTTCTGGAGCAAATGCAGTCATAATCGACGCTCAACTCAATAATCATGAAAGAAGTGCCGCAAAACGTGCCTCAATGAAGGCTCATAGATTTTTACCAGTTCATTGGACATCTGGCTATGACGCTATATTAATAGCTAAGAAATTCGGTTTTCGAATAATTTCAGTAGAAGATGTAGGTGAATCTGCACCCTGGGATGTAGATATGACTGGTGATGTAGTTCTGATAGTAGGTGGTGAAAGGGATGGAATACCTGCAGATATTTTAGCTGAATCCGATGAAATAGTTCGTATACCTATGTCTGGTTTTGTTCAATCATTTAATTTACAGGCTCCATTAAGTGCGGTTGCCATTGAAGCACAAAGACAGAGAAGTTAGTCGATAACCATAAAATCACCTTTATGCTTTATTGAGTTCCTATACAGCCCGTCTATTGTGAATGTACCAGATGAGTTGATCTTGATGCTTGATGGCAAGCATGGACCTACTAAACAGAAGGCTGCGCGACTCGTCGTAGATCTTGCCTCTACAGCAGGGGCAACTGAATTTGTTAGATGTGAACATGCTCATGTTTCAGGAGTTAGCGTAATTACTGGAGGTCATGGTCTCCGTAGATTTCTTTCAGATTTAGCAGGCGATACTGAAGGTGTTGTTTCAATACCAACAACTCTGAATTCGGCTGGCTGTGATAGGGAGAAAATGGAAGAAATGGGTATTGATTATCCTGATTTTTTGAAGCATCAGTTTGAAATCATTGAAGCTTATTCGAATTTAGGAATTGATGCCACCTTATCTTGCACACCTTATGATAGAGGAGTGGAATTAGCTGAAGGAATTGGTTCTTGGGCTGAATCAAATGCAGTTTGTTTCTCGAATTCTTATACTTCTCTAATTACGAACAGAGAATCTGGATTATCCGCATTAGCTACAGCATTAACCGGCTGGGCTCCTCTATGGGGTCTTCATCTTGAGATGAATCGATTCCCTAATATTCATGTTAAAGTTCAATGTTCAATGTCTAATATTTCCGATTGGAGTATATTGGGTGATTGGATAGGCAAACAGATTCGTCCTGAATGGAAATTACCATGGGGAATGATGCCTCACATTTCGGGTCTCCCTGAACGCGCCAGTTTTGAAATGCGCAAAGCTCTAACTGCAGCAGCTGCAAATTATGGTTGTCCTATGCTTTGGGCCGATGGCCATACAGTATCCCCTCCTAGTCTTAATTTATATGAAGGTGAATTAGAATTTACTGAACATGATTTACAGCTTCGTTATCAGCAATTAGCACCCAAAGGAATTGTTGACTTAGTAGTAATTGGCTGTCCGCAAGCAAGTGTCGGCGAAGTTAGAACCACAGCTGCTTATGTGCGTTCTCGAATGGAATTAGGCGAGATTATTCCAAATCAAAGATTATGGATATTCACCAGCGGTCATAATTATGAGATATTAGAATCGGATGGGACCATCGATCTTCTTGAAGATGCAGGCGCTCTAGTTTTGAGGGATACATGCCCGGAAGTAACTCCTTATAATAGAAATAAATATAATCATATTTTGACAAATTCTCTAAAGGCAGAACACTATCTTACTTCGGGTTTGAATAAAATGCCTACCAGCGTATCTACAATTTCTGAATGCGTATCTCACGCTTTTGATCCTACTTTAATTGAATCGCCAAGACCTACATTAGATTCTAGTAATGTCAAGCCAATGCACTCTAATAAGTCTCATCAATCAGGCCAAATAAGTATTACTGGAAAAAGTATTCCAAGTCAAACTGAATGGGTCGTCGAAGGTACTGCTTTAGTTACTGATGTCCCAATTACATACTTGGGATATGTAAATCGAGATACTGGGGTTATAGAAGAAAAAGGTCATCCTCTCGATGGCGTAGCAATTGAAGATACTGTTCTGATATATCCTAAAGGTTCTGGTTCAACTGTTGCTCCATTTGTATTGATGGGATTGATATATACTGGGAAAGGCCCTAAAGCGATTATAAATTGTGATGTTTGTCCCCTTACTTTACCAGCGGCTTCGTTACTTAATGTACCTTATGCGCATGGTTTTGCCTCTAACCCTACTCTAGACATTAACAATGGGGATAGAGTATCAGTATCTCTTGAGGATGGAATTGTTCGTCTCTCAGTCATATCTCGCACAAGCGAGGATTGATGACTCGATAGTGCCACAGACCTCTTGTGAGTGCCCGTCCTGATCCTGTTCCTTGCCGCCCTCAAGATTTAGGGAAATTTGAAATTTTACAACGAGATGGTTCTGCAAGAATCGGACGTTTACATACTAAACACGGCATGCTCAACACTCCAATGCTCCTTCCAGTAGTCAATCCTAATATTCGAACCATAGAGCCTCGAGAAATGTGGGAAAAATATCGAGTAGATGGTCTAATTACAAACTCTTATGTGATGTGGAAACATAATGATTTAAGTGAATATGCTCTAGAACATGGAGTCCATAAATTAATTGATTTTCCTGGTGTTGTTGTAACTGATTCTGGTACCTTCCAGTCTTATGTATATGGTGATGTTGAAGTTGGAGTTGAAGAGATAGTCGAATTTCAAAGAGATATTGGAGTAGATGTGGGGACTATGCTTGATGTCTTCGGTCGACCTGATATGAGTCGAGAACAAATTATTTCTGCAGTTGATATAACTGCAGAAAGAGCGCCTATTTCTCTTGAAAAGGCAGGTGAGGGACTACTTCTTAATGGGCCTATTCAAGGTGGTTTACATGATGACCTTAGAGCATTGGCAGGACAAGTTATGGGAGATATCAGTGGTGTCCATAGAGGATTCACAGTTCACCCAATAGGTGGGATAGTACCTTTAATGGAGAATCAAAAGTATAGAGAGTTATTTCAAATTCTTCTTTCCGCTAAATCTACTTTACCACCAAATAGACCGATTCATCTATTCGGATGTGGTCACCCACTACTTTTCCCGATGTCAATTGCTCTGGGAGTGGATATTTTTGATTCTGCTGCTTATGCACTTTTTGCTAGAGGGGGTCGTCTTCTAACACCTACTGGGACCGTTCGATTAGAAGAAATACAAGAATGGCCTCATCAATCTTCTGAACTATTTAATTGGACTCCTGAGGAGGTGCGAGGGATGGAATCTAAAGAACGTGAGAAAGTTTTAGCTAGACACAATTTAGAAGTCACTCAATCGGAATTAGCACGCTGTCGTGAAGCAATCCGAAATGGTAAAATATGGCAGCTTGCAGAAGAAAGAAGTCATTCATCAGGTCAATTAAGAGAAGCATTTTTATGGGTTTTAGAGCAATTAGATGAACCCGATGGTGGTCCAGTGGGAGTTTCTGCAATGAGGATGATTTCATCTACTAATCCTGTAAGGAGTGGTGGTGAAAACTTAGTCGATGATATCGAAGAAAGACCTCATATTTTACATTTCAAATCATTACTTTCTATGAGGTGGAGAATTCCTGGTTCTTGGTGGGACGGTTCTTCAGGCCCTCCTAAGCGTGTTGTAATAATTGAGGGTTCCAAACCTCCATGGAGAGACAGCTCATTACATACAGTAATTTCCAGTTTGAAAGAGGAATCAAACTCGATAGTCGTTATATCAACTCCCATTGGTTTAATCCCTTATAGTATGGAAGATGTGTCTCCTTGGTGTCATATTGATGGTTCTGATGAAATTTGGGACTTGCCATTAGATGAATACGAGATAGTTGAGGAGTTAGAAGAATTAGATTTATCTGACTTGCCATTTATTAGAATTTCACCAGGCCCAGTTCTCGAAGAAAAAATCGAGGGGTCTCAAATAATTCGTGATTGGCTAGATAAATGTTCGATAGTCGATAAACTTTCGGTTTTAAACGGTTTATCTCCAACTTATGGCTGTAAGATAACGTCGGATATGACAAGTAGGAGGTCGAAAACAGATAGGATGGTAAATCTATATTCAAAGGGAGTTCATGTCATCTCTCCTCGACTAAATGATGGAGGGATTTCTTTAACCTTGGAGGGTGCACGACTGCTTCATTCTTATTCATCCAAACCTCCTCTTTCTTTTGGTGAAGAACATAGTGGTGAAGAATTAGATCATCCAGGTATTGCTAGAGTGATGATTATAGATGACGCAATACCATTTGTGGGTCAAGGTAGGAATGTCATGCAAGGTTATGTTTTAGGGGCTGACCCTCATCTTATTCCGGGACAGCCGTGCTTAGTCGTAGATTCTAAGGGTAATTTGGTTGCCCATGGTCTTGCTATAACTACTGCTAGAGAAATGGCATATCTCAATAAAGGCCTAGCGGTTAGAATCCGTGATGGTGCTCTTAAGGATTCAGATATTTAATCAGGTCTTGCAGGCGATTGATTCAATAGCACAAATTCTAACGAAGTGATGACACCCGTAGGGTGTAGGTGATTTTTTGTCTGATATATCTAGTACTAAATTGGTTATTGAAACCAATAATTTAGTCAAAATGTATGGTCCCCACATTGCTCTCGAAGGTCTTAGTCTCAGCCTTGAGCCCGGTGCAATTGGAATTCTCGGGCCTAATGGGGCCGGCAAATCTACTTTCTTCAAGTGTATTTTAGGCTTGATTAAAACTACTTCCGGTGATGGTAAAGTATTGGGTTATGATATCAGAACACAGGGTGATATAATACGTTCAAAAATTGGTTATATGCCCGAATATGATTCTTTAGATCCGGAATTAATTGCAGTTGATCAGGTCAGATATTCCGGCGAGTTAATTGGTATGAATCCAGCAGAAGCAACTCGAAGAGCACATGAAGTTTTAGAATATGTAGGACTTAAAGAACAGAGGTATCGTAAAATTGGCACATTCAGCAGCGGAATGAAACAGGCGACTAAACTGGCCTGTGCACTAATTCATGATCCTGAGATTTTGATATGCGATGAACCCACCAATGGGCTCGATCAAAGATCTAGGGATTTCATGTTGAATACACTTAGAAATACTGTTAAGGATGGTGGTAGAACAGTGTTGATGAGTGGTCATGTAATGGATGATATCCAAGAAGTATGTGATAGTATTGTTATGATTCACAAAGGTAAAATTGTAGTTCATAGAAGGATTGATGAGTTAGCCAAACAAGTTGACGAAGAAATCGAGATTTCAGTATGGGGAGGTTCATCTAAAATGCAAAATTCTTTGGAATCTCGTGGATTAAATGTTCGCCGTCTTGGGAGAGTAATGAGAATTAAAGTAGAGTCTGATGATACAATCTCAGCAATCTTACAATCCGCAGTTGAAAGCGATGTACAGGTGAGAAGAATGGGCATATATGAGCCTGATTTAGAAGACATATTCTTATTAATCATGGAGAAATTAGGTGCTGAAGTAAAGACAACTTCTGATCTTATGACTCCAGAACATACAGGGGGTAAAATTCATGAGTGATGATCTGATTGATCTTGAAGGTGGCCAAACTGTTATGGAAGCAGCTTATGGTTCAGATGATGGTGATAATGATTCTGTAGCAATAGTTGCTCAAAAAGAGGCATCTTTAGGTGTGATATTTGAACAAAATTATCGGCCATGGGATGGGAATCTAGGGCCGCGATGGGTTAGGAACTATGCTATATTTCGGCATCATGTATTCGGTTTATTTACATCAAAGGGCCACAGGCATTATAATCCATTTGTTAGACTAACTATATTAGTTATATTTTTGGGAGCGATTTCTCCAATTGCTATGTTATTTTTCTCTTCATTATTTGGTTCTGGACCAGATGGTTTTATCGATAAAATGTGGGGTGTCAATCGCAGTAATCTTTGGGGACAGGTATTAGGATATTTTCCTCGAAATTTATGTTATTGGCCATTATTAACTGCTCTTGTAGTTGGTGGTATGATCTCTGATGATCGCCGAAATGGTACAAGTTCAATCTATTTCTCTAGACCTATTACCAGAGTTGATTATACTCTTATGAAATATTTGAGTGTATCAGTAGTTCTAGGTTTTGTAATCATATTTTCTTATATGTCATATTACACTTTAGCAATAGTGTTCAAAGGAGAAGGTTGGGCCTTTTTAATCGATACTTTACCTATGTTTTTATCTGGTTTATTATGTAGTATACTATTGGTGATAACATATACTTCAATCGGTCTAGCTTTATCGAGTATTAGTCAAAGTAGATTTTTTGCTGCAATCTCTTTCTTAAGCATAATTTATGGCACTAAATTGACTGCTCTATTAATTGAAGCACAATTTGGTACATCAATAGTACATATCTTGAGTCCTTATGATTGTCTTGCCCATCTTGGCCAGTGGTTGTTAGGATTAGAGATGAATTATTCTCACCCTCTCTCATTATCAGTTATTTCTCTTATATTGATGAACGCAGTTTCTATTATGATATTAATTTCTAGAGTTACTTCATTGGAGGTGACCAGAGAATGAGTGAAGATAGACCTGTTCCATCAGTTCTTGTAGAAAATGTCTCGAAATGGTATGGCCAAGTTATTGGTATTAATGATGTATCTTTAGCAATTGAAGGTGGTGTTACCGGTATCCTTGGACCCAATGGCGCCGGTAAATCCACACTTTTCAAACTATTAATGGGACGAATAAAACCTAGTCAAGGAAGTGTTAAGTTATTTGGTATAGATCCATGGACTGACACATCCCCTTATCGAAGGATTGGTTATGTTAGTGAATCTGAAAGACTCTACGATTGGATGACTGCTCAAGATTTTGTATCGACTCTTGCCAGATTACATGGTATGACTAGAGATGAAGCGAACGAAAGAGCAGAGCACGTCCTCGACTTTGTAGGTTTACATGATGTCAGGCATAAAGAAATAGGGAAGTACAGTAAAGGAATGAGGCAGAGGGTGAAGATAGCTCATGCTTTAGTTCATGATCCTGACTTAATAATTCTCGATGAACCATTGCATGGTTGTGACCCTTTAGCTAGAACTAGTATAATGAATGTAATTCGAGAACTTGGACGTCAGGGTAAGACGGTGCTCATATCCAGTCACATTTTAGAAGAAATAGAAAGAATTACTGAACAAATAGTAATTCTCCATAATGGAAGGTTGCTTGCTTTAGGTAATTTATATGCGATTCGTGATTTATTAGATAAGCATCCACATCGAATTATGATTACAACAGATGAACCCCGTAAGTTAGCTAGTGCCTTTATTGGAGAAGACCCAATATATGGTGTTAGATTTCCAGAAGAAGGTAAGTTGGAACTACAAACCAATGATTTATCTGCAGCACACTCAGTCTTACCTCGAGTTATTGTTGACTCGAATGTTTCAGTTTCAAGAATCGATAATCCGGATGACAATTTAGAATCATTGTTAGGCTACTTAATTGGAGGTGAATAAAATGGATAAACAGGGTCGAGGACTTTCAGATACGGTTTGGACTCAACTTGATAGGAAGGCAGGTGCTATAGTTGAGTTAACAATTCGTCAACTTCGTAATCGTACGTCTACTTGGGCAGTTTTAGGTGTAGGGGTATTATTGATATCTTTATTACTTGCATTTTATATCGATGCAATAAGAACTGATTTTGAATCAATAGATAACGATGGGGATAGTGAAGATTGGGATAATGATGGGTACCCTTTAGGTCAAGAACTAATTTATGGTACTAGTGATTATGATAATAACCAATACCCTGGTTCATCACAGTACCAATATCTTGGTGAAATTGACTGGAATGATCAACCACGAACTCACTATGGGAATCATACTTGGCCCTCTGTTTCTGGATATTTCACTCCCACTTGGATCGATACTGAAGCAGTTCCTACATTCGATAGGTATAGTTGGATAGATTGGAACAATGAAGATGATATTGTTGATTGTCCCGAAGGAAAACCTTTTGATGATTGGTTCCAGAAAATTTGTGTCTTAGATAATGGTACTTACGTGGTTAATGGTGTAAGTTTTTCAGCAGAAGGTGAACTGTTTGTCGAACCCGGATACTATTCAGAATGGGGGTATATGACTGATTCATTTTCTGTAGAAAAACATCCTAAATCAATGTATATAGACGAAGATGATATTGATTGGGATGGTACTTCAGGTTCACATGGATTCGATGATGACGGAGATTGCCTTAAAGAAGGATATGTAATTGAGGATTCGCCTCAAAATGACAATAACCGAAATGGAATATATTGCGATGTCGAATGGTCTTTTGATGAGAATGGTAACTTAATACAAATTAGGGCAGACGACGGTGTCGATGAAGATCCTGATGACTCAAAACATGTAGGTGAATCAAGTCATAGAACATTCATAATTGGCACTGGGAAAATCGCTTTTATTATGATTCTTGGACTTTTCTTACCATTATTTTTAGCCTTAGGTTTAGTACGTGATGAATCTGAGAATGGTACGCTTCACTACTTACTCTCCAAACCGATACATCGTGGAGAATTTATTCTTTATCGTTTGTTGGGTTATCTAACAATAGTCGCCTCATATACTGTGATATTAATTTCAATAGTTTCGATAATAACTTCTATAATAGGTCCGGGTGATTCTATTATTCGATTAACTGATTTCCCTGTATGGATGGGTATCGCACTTTCTACAATTTTAGTATTAAGTGCATATGGCGCTATATTCAATACAGTAGGCTTATTAATGCCAAAATATGGTGTTTATCTCTGTATTATTTATGGTATTTGGGAATTTTTAATGGGATTATTCACAATTACTATTCCCACAGCAACAATTCCAATGTTATCTATTTCTCATTGGGCGATTCAAATAATTGATGCTGTTGTTCTAATTGTTTGGAGTGACACTAGTCTCATTCAACAAAAAGCGGATGCATTTGATTTGGAGACAGGAATCTCCTTTTTCTGGCACCCTCCAGTCCATACTCTGGATACCGGTAATCCATTTGTAGCACTATTGATAAGCGTAGTATTGATATTACTGGTCACTATAGGTATGATTGCGATAGGGCAGTTAGTTTTCCGAAATAAAGAAATCATGTGAGGGTTGAGTAATGGCTGATGAATTGGAGAAATTTTCTGGTGATTATTCATCACTCTGGCGTCTAGATATGATGCCAAGTTTACCACGTCTTTCTTGGTGGTGGTGGTGGGTGATTATCTTTATCCCAGATCCTGAAAATCCCGAACGTTCTAGGCAATTAATGGTTCTATGGTCTTCTAAAGAAACTCCTGCAGTACGTGTTAACGAACATTGGTGGAAACCGGGTTCAAGAATGAGGATTGATGAACATGGAGGCCATGTAGTCCCTGGAATGGTTTGTTCTTGGTGGTTTGATGGTGAAAATATGCATGAACCATTAGTTATGCGTGAATGTAAAATGGTTTCAATAGATGATAAACATCCATTATGGCCAGGTGAAGGTGAAGGCAAAGGTTCAGGCGCAGTGGTTCCTTTGCTTGAAGATGATTTATCTCTAGGATTAACCGAGGGGAACAAGAAATTTTGGTTGAACTTAGTCAGTGATGAGGGTGCACAGAAAAATGGTGCTCCCAAATCAATTAATGCTGAATTAACTCCTTGGTGGGGTCCTCCAAGTAAATTGACATATAAAAATAATGTTTTCTTTTCAAATATGGGCTATGACATTTTGAGAGTTCAAGGGACTAAAGCATCTATTGTAATTGATGGAGAGGAGTTTGAAGGAACAGGTTACTTCCAGAAAGTGAGTGTCCAAGCTCCCTCATTACCTTGGTTTTGGGGTATGTTACATTTCGACGACGGCTCTTATTTAGATTGGTTTATGCCTCATATTTCTTTTTCTTGCCTTAATTTAAATGATAAACCATGGAAACTTAGAGATATTTTTAGAAATCCTAAAATTGGGACTGGAATATTTCATGATGCTAAAAGGGACCGGACTGAAGAGTTCAAGTATTGCCAAGTTGAATTAGCAGAACCAGATGATGAAGATGAAGAATTATTTGATAATGATGGTAATCCTTTACCGAAATTTAGAGTACGTGTTTGGAATGATGATACCCAGATTTCTCTGGAAGTGAGGGCGGTTTCCCGCGCTAAATGGACTTTTGATCAGCCAACTAGGGCTGGCATGGTGAGTCATCTAACTTACAATGAATACCCACTTCAGTTATTGAAAATAGTCATAAAAGACGAGCAAGGAATTAGAACAAAGAAAGATTATTCATGGATACATGGTAATGCAGAGCATTCTTGGGGATTCCTTCATTGAATAAGGTGGTATGATTTTGGAAGACTTAATTTTAGGTTTTAGAGCATCAATAGATGATGACGAGATTCAAAAAAACTTTCCTTCAGTATCCGAAGATGAAGTTCCTATTTGGATGGGTTCACCTTCATTCCCATCATATATTCCAAGATATTTACTAGTCCTGATAGTTTTTTTGATTCATTTTTCTTTTTATTTGATAGTGGTTACCGATTATACATCTGAGGAAAAGAGTTACTTTAATGCCATAATTCGTCTATTAGATTGGTCATTTGATTTAGTTGATGTTTTTGCATTTATTTTCGTTATGATGATTTTTGCCCGATTAAATTTTTATCTAAATATCACGACTTCTACACTTAAAAATACAATATTTTTGGTATTTATTGGATTAATACCTGCTTTCTGGTGGCTTGCTAATGTAATTGACTGGATTCTTGTAATATTACGTCAAGACCCATTGAATGTACCAGAATGGATAGATTCTTGGTTTTTATTACTTGGTATTATTAATGGTTTAATCCTACTAGTTCCTACTATAATTTCTCAATTCTCATTTTCTTATCTAATCACTGATCAGAATTTACATTTTAGAGAACGTCATTTCATTTTCTATAAATCTTATAATTCAATTGGGCTCGATGAATTAAAAAATCTTAAAACACAACAATCCATAATGGGGAAAGTTTTCGGATTCGGAAATATCTTACCGATTCAGAATGATAATTTAGAAGCCCCCCCTCATTCTTTAAGCGAACGATCAATGCCACAGATTTTCTATCGATTTTTCAAATATATCCTATTCCATAAACGTAATTTAAAGGTTGATTTATTACCTCCTTCTAAGTGTTTTTTTGGTATTAAAAAACCAATGGTTATCTACGAATTAGTGAACGAATTGATGGATGCTAGGAATGGCCGACCTGATTTAATCTCGGAAAATAGCTAGTTCAACCGAAGATTACTATTCCGCACCGTTCTTAATGTAAAAGCCATCGAGGGATACATAGAGGGATTCCCTATGTCAGAAGAAGATACCATCACAATTGCAGCACAACACATTACTAAAGGCGATTTTATGGGCGCTATGGAGATTTTTGAAACCCACGTCACTAATAATCCAAAAGACCCAGCAGGATACCATGGTTGGGCTGAATCAGCAATGTTTGAGATTCAAGAAAATGGTAATTTTGATGATAAAGGTAAAGATCGAATTAATGAAGGTAAAGTGCAATCTTATCTCCGCAAAGCTGCTGGTTTGGAACCGGACAATGCAGAATATCAGGCTGCTTATGCAAATGCATTGATAGAATTTGATAGAGTACCTATGGCAGTTAGGGAATTTCAGAAACTTATCAAATTAGGTGAGAAATTGGAAGATGTTGATGTATCATTCCATCTTTATGAAGCTGCTAAGCAATTAATAGATTCAATAGATGTTAAAGTAGGATATGATAGGAGCGAACAGTTCGCTCAACAATATATTCCTATTGCAATAGAGTTTGCAATTTTAGGTCTTGGCTTCTCATCAGTCGATGAAGCAATGGAATATTTGTCAACCGAGGAATAATCAGGAGGAGTCCAATTGAATCGCGGCCGAATCATGGTCGCTTTCGGATATCATGGTGATCTTTTCCATGGTTCTCAGATTCAACCAAATGTCCCTACGGTTCAAAAAGCGATTGAACTCGCGCTTAGAAAGGTAAGTTGGTGGAGTGATGGTTGTTTAGAAATGTCTAGCAGAACCGATGCTGGTGTTAGTGTACGCATGAATCTTGCTTGTATCGATGTGCCTCTGAAAGTATGGGAAGAAGTCGATAAAAAAACGATTCTTCGAGTACTAAATAATAGATTCCCGGGAGGCTTATGTGCTTGGGACGTAATTAAGGTTGAATCGAATGTTAGAAGTAGAGCAGCAATATCGAGGACATATCTTTTCCGTACCGAACTAATTGAGGAATGGCCAAGTGGTATTGATGAGAATTTATTCAATGAAGCATGTGAATTAATAATTGGTACTCATGATTTTTCTAATTTCTGTAAACTCGAAGAAGGCAAGAATCCAATTCGAACAATATCTAATTGCGAACCTTGGTATTCATCTGATGGTAGATTAATTGGATTGTTGATAACTTCTGAAGCCTTTTTATGGAATCAAGTGAGGCGGCTAGCAGCTGCAATAACGGGAGTATCCTCAGGGCGTATTCCATTAGATATTTTCAAATCAGCATTAAATGAACCTGAAGTTTTGGTAGATTTAGGTAGAGCACAATCTAATGGACTCATACTTTGGGCTATCGAACATAAATCCTCTCAAGGTATGGGTTTAAACTGTAATCCAGATACTACTGGTTTTTCCATACCTCCAGAAAAAAGGTATCGATTTAAGAGATGGCTATTCATGGCGAAGTTAGAAATGGGATTATTGATAGAAAGAGATTGGGAAAATTCTCTTAATTTAGCTTAATCTCTAATTCATCCCCATCTTTACATGGTAATGTTTCTCTTAAAAAAGATCCAGAAATCACTTCTGCGGTTTGTGTATGTCGTGTCAGATCAGGGATTAATATTGCGCAATCAATCCATTTTTCGTTGTCAGCAGAGATTTTAGCAGGGAATGCTGTAGCTCCTCCGAATGATTTCCCATCTCTTTCAAACCCTTTAATTCTAAATGAGTTTATATTTTGTATGAAGTCTCCTTCCTCTAGTCCTGAAATGATTCTTAAATTCTTATAATTCAGTAAACTAGATTCACCCATATCTAGATTCAAAGTACCTGGCCATGCACTGACTTTCAGAACTTGTTTAAATTGTTCTTGATAATGAGGTTGTGCCATAAATATGTGAGCTCTTCCGAGCCCACTCGACACTTCCCCGGATAGATGCATATTTCTCCGTCTCACCTTATGTTCAAGAGTATTGCCGCTTAGAATTTACTATAATAACACTATGTCATTTCTTTTACATAGCCCCCAGTCATATGATTTTATCATTTTTCTTTCTTCAGAATCAATGTCATTAGCCGGATTTGAATGGTTTAAGTGTATGAAAGAAATCTCTGGGTCACCAGTATGTTTTCTACCTAATAAATGAAGGCTTTCTTCGATTGTGGGATGAGGTATTTCTGATAGTTCTCTTCCAGGTAATTCTTCCAGATTCCAAAATGTACCATCAATCCATGCAATGTCTACACCCCAAAATATTAACAGTTCTCTAATATTATTCATTGAGAATGAATCTAACGTTTCATCCCATGAATCTTGATCAGGTAAAAATAAAAGAGTTTTTCTTGTTCCTTTAATTCGAATAGCTGCCGTATTCCCTAATTCACTTCGGTGAGGTATTGGAATTAATTCTAATGTGAAACCACAATCATTTTTCGGTTGAAATTCTTTATTATAACGTTGAGAGATTAATTTAATATTTTCTTCTTTAATCATTAATTGTATATCGTTTCTTCCTTCAAGAATTAATTTATTCTCGGAGCTAAGATAAACGGGTAAATTGTCTAAATTCATTACTGGTTTACCGAATTGGCCAATTCCTTCAATATGTCCTAGATGTAAATGAGTAATTGTAACTGTATCTGGCAGGTATACCTCATCTCTTTTTTCATCTCCACTCCATATCTTTAATTGTTCGGATAAATTTTTTGTAATTTCAATAAGATGTTTAGAACCATCAATTCCTTCTATTCCTATAGATACAGGATATTTTCTAAGATTTAGATGGTTGTGGGCATTCAAACATCTTTCGCATGAGCATCCTGCTTGTGGAATCCCAGCATCCTGTGCTGTGCCTAGTATTGTGACCTTAACTTCTTGCTCCATAATCTATGTCGTATAGGGGTTTATCTTTAACTCGTCTGATTTCACTAATCAATGCTCATGCAATAGAAGAACAAATGTACTGACGTGCAGTGTGAGGGTTATGGTTGCGGATACATCATGGATGTCTCAGCGTTTTAATGAGTTAAAAAATCAAGGTCTCGATTGGAATCCTCCAACCCTTGAAACCGCTAATGACGCGAAATGTATTATTGACGGTAAAGAAACTATTATGCTTTCAGCAAATAATTATCTAAACCTCACTAATCATAAGAAAGTTATTGATGCAATGTTATCTGCTACTAAAAAATATGGTGCAGGAAGCGGTTCAGTCCGTGCAATAGCAGGAACAATGGACATTCACCTTGCTGCCGAGGAAAAAGTCGCAGAATTCAAGAAAGTAGAATCATCATTAATTTACTCGGCAGGATATACGGTAAATGTTGGTCTTATTCCAACATTAGTCCGTGGTGCAAAAGATGTAATTATCAGTGATGAATTAAATCATGGTTCTATAATTGATGGAGTAAGGTTAACAAAAGCCCGACGTGCAGTTTATGCTCATAATGACATGTCTCAATTAGAGGCAGTTTTGAAGGAAAACTCGGATGCTGATAGAAAATTAATTATCACTGATGGTGTATTCTCAATGGATGGAGATATAGCACCATTAGATGAAATCACTAAGTTAGCGGAAGAGTATGATTCAATGGTATATGTGGATGACTGCCATGGTGAAGGTGTTCTCGGAGAAAAAGGAGCAGGCATTGTCGATCATTTCAATTTACAAGGAAAAGTACATTTTGAAGTTGGTTCATTTTCAAAAGCACTTGGAGTTCAAGGTGGCATACTGGCAGGTTCTGAAGAAGTTCGAAATCACGCGTTAAATCATTCGCGCTCATGGCTATTGTCTGGGAGTCAACCTCCGGGTGTAGCAGCGGCTCAAAAAGCTGCAATAGAGGTTCTAATGAGCGAGCCTGAACATCATAATAGGCTTTGGAATAATACTAACTATTTCCGTAAAGAGTTACAATCACTTGGTTTTGATACAGGTGTTTCTGAAACTCCAATAATTCCAATAATGTGTGGTGAATCTCTTATTGCAAAGCAATTATCTAATGAACTCAGTAAAGTGAATATAATGGCAGGAGCAATTGTATTTCCGATGGTTTCTAAGGATAAAGCAAGAGTTCGAACCCAGATGTCTGCTGGACTAACTAGAGATGATTTAGATCAAGTATTAAGAGTATTAGAAGAAATAGGTCCTAGACTTGATTTAATTTAAGGGTGATTAAATGGTTAAATCTTCAACACTTGATGATGACATGATACAATCAATGATGACTCGAATAAATTCTGTTCCAATAACTTCTACTTTAGAAATGGAAATATTGAGATTAGATAAGGGTGAATGTGAAGCACTTGTACCCCGAAAAGAAATGTGGGATGGTATATACGAGACATTTCATGGAGGTCTTCTGGCAACAATTGCTGATAGTATAACTTGCTGGTCAATCCTAACCGAAATAGGTTCTGAATCCAATGTTGCTACTACTGATTTTAATATCCGTTTTTTACGTCCATGTAAGACAGATGTAAGGTGCTTGGCTAAAGTCATTAAAATAGGCCGCACCATGGTTCTTGCTGAAGCCCAACTTTTTGATACGGATAATAAGCTAGTTGCAGTCTCTCAAGTGAACTATATTCGATTATAGAATTTGTTAATCTAATTCTTCAATTACATTTTCTATTTCTGCATTATTTTTCTCGATAGTCTTTTCATTTTCATTTTGTGCATAAATTGTTTTCTTCATACCTTCAAATGGGTCTAGATCTCTATCTATTCTTTCTAGTATCCTCCATCTTGGTGCATAGGATAGTTGAATATACAATGGACCTGGTGAAATTATTAGAAAATATCCAACCCATTCTAACTCTTCAGGTGTTGAAAATGTTATCGCAATCATTGTAATTAACAATCCAATGAAAGGAATTGGGTAAAGATATCTTCTTCTTTTTTCAAGCCTTACGGGTGGTCTCTTTAATATTGATGACATCATTATTGAAATACCTCCAAGAATTGCACAGATGAATAAGATTATCAAACTTTTAATAAGCCATAGTTGAAAGATTGCTGAAAATCCTTCTGAGTTGAGATAACCATCATAGATACTTGTTAAAACTAAAATAAAATTAATAATTAAACCATAAATCAAACCTACAAATACTGGATGTGAATATGTTAATGGATATCCTAGGAATAGTTGGCTTATCGAGCCACCTTCTAGCATGAATCGATGTTCTTCATCAAATTCACTCAGGCTCTCCCGCCACCTTGACATATTCATCCGGCCCATGTGTCCCCTCTTTCACTATTACGGGTAGTAAAAGTTTGAATAAGGTCATTATAGCGTGTTTATGTAGTATTATGATTTCTAATCACAATATCGGAGATATTATGACTTGTTCACATTGGGGAATGAGTTTGTGGTATTAGATGAGTAGTGAAGATGTGTTGTTTACGATTACTAGCAAGAACCTAGATTCCGGATTAAGAGGCGTGCCGGTGGGAACTTGCCAAACCTCATTTGTAGACCCTTACGAAGGTGTACATTATGTTGGTTATCCAGTGGAAGATTTAGTGAATATGGAAGAAGAGGATGTTATATTCTTGTTAATGAACAAACGTCTACCAACAGAGGAAGAAGCTCAAGAGTTCCATTCTGAATTGACACAAAGGGGTGAAAATATACCTACTGGAGCACTTAGAGTATTAGAGTCATTAACTCCAGGAAGTGGCCATCCTATGGACTGGCTTTCAATAGGGATAATGGCACTTGGTGCAGCTGAAAATACAGGAGATACAAAAGCAGATGCAATGAATTTAATTGCTAGGATGCCTGAGTTAATGGCAAGAATTTTCCGTCTTAGAGCAGGTGAGAAAGATAAATTAAAACCTCGTAGACCTGGTTTAGGCCTAGTAGAAAATTTTGTTCATATGATGGGTTTTGAGGGTCAAGAGGCAAGAGATATCGAGAGAGTATTACGTTTCTTTTTCATTCTTCATATGGATCATGGTGGAGGAAATTTGTCAACTTTCTCAGGGAAAGCAGTGGCATCGGGGTGGGCTTCGATTTATTCATCAATTTCAAGCGCAATGAATGCTCTTTCCGGACCTCTTCACGGCCGGGCGAATCAAGCATGCCTTGAATTTGTACAACGAATTGGAACTTCTGATCATAAAGAAATTGAAACTTTTGTTCGTGCTGAATTAGAAAATCGTCGACCAATATTTGGATTTGGTCACGGTGTTTTGAGAGCCGAAGACCCACGCGCTCGTTTACTTATTGAACTCGGTGAAGAGATATGTCCAGATGATGATAATTTCAAGATAGTTAGAGCATTGAGAGAAGTTGTACCTCCAATACTTAGTGAAATACCTAAGATAAGTAATCCTTACCCTAATGTTGACATTGCTAGCGGTAGTCTTCTTCATTCAGTAGGTTTTACAATGCCTGAATACTATACTACATTCTTTGGTTGGGCACGTGTAGCTGGAATAAGTGCTCAGATATTAGATGAGAGGAATTCTAGAGACGGTAGAGGTACACCTATTTACAGGCCAAAATATATACCTAAAAACCAACCTTTACGAAGATTAGATTGATCATGATGATCCACCACGATGGGATTTCCCCGTTCCTCTGTGCCCAATGATTCGTGATGCTTCCCATGGTAAACTAGATTCTGAAGTCTCTTTCAACAAAGTATTAATTTCTCTTTCCCATAACCATCTTTCTCTCCAGTTACTAATGAATGACTTTCTTTCATTATGAGATAGTTCATGCCATGGTGACACCGTATTCTTTAGTTCAGATATTTTCGAATAATGCTGTTCCAAAGGAGTTTCATCTAATTCTTTTCTTAATTCATCGGTCAAAGGTTGTGTTGCAGGCTTTGTCCAGCGCGCTTGTCCTGTTTCTAGGGTTACTGAATAAGGTGATAAATCATCAGTCAGTCCAGTCAGTCCAGCATCTAGGAGTAACCTTTCTGCATTAGATTTTGACGGCCACACATAAACTGGATAGCCCCTTCTATATTTTGTCAATTTTTCTAATTTTTTTCCCTCGAGTCCAACAGTCCAACCCAGGCTCACATTACTCTCAAAACCTCTAAGATATTGTAATGAACAAGGTAGCATAGGTGATTTTTCTTTTCTCTGCATATCCATTAATTTAGGTAATGAGTTCAATAAAAATGATGGTGCAGCACAAATTCGTTGTGTCGTCCAATTACCCCATGATCTAATATGTGGCCTTAATCTACTAAATTTCAAATCACTATTTATCTTTTTAGAAGCTGATATTAACTTCGGTTCGAATGAATAAATTACTGTGCTACTCTCGCTTCGTTCAATTGGATCAAGCAAATATTCTAATTCATTAATCATTTTAATCATATGCTTTTCTTTAGCATTACTATCAAACCAACCTCCCGCCTTTCCACTAGAGGGGTGTGGTGCTTTGAGCTCAATACAAGTGAACGCCCCTTCTTCTGTCCATCTACGAATGAAATCTTTATTTTTAAGTAAGTCATCAAATGGCTCAACATATTCTGGTAACTCTTCGAGAGTCATACATTCAGGGTAATGCCCCGATTCAGTTTTAGAATCATGATGAAGTATTAGTCGATTATCTTCACTAAGTCGTAAATCTAGTTCTACTCCATCACAAGCTTGCATCCCATAAACTAGGGCATCAACGGTATTTTCTCTTGGACGGGTCCAATCGTCGTCTCCATCCATATATATCGGAAACAGGTTCTAATAATTAATTAAGTGTTTTCAAGACTTATCCGCCCCAACGCTAAAGTGAGTAAAAGACAACGCGAGGCTAGGTATAACCATGTCAGAGACAATTCAACTTGACCGAAAATCCAACCCGCAAGAAGTAAGGGGATACGCATTATATGATTGGGCAAAGTCAGCATTTGAGACTTCAGTAACAGTAGCCGTTCTACCAGCTTGGTATGCGTATCTTTTCCTTAAAGCAAATGGATTGACAACTACGATTGGTTCAATTGAGATGCAGGGTGACGCAGTTTGGTCGTTTGCAGTTGCTTTCGGTACATTATTTGTAGCACTTATAAGTCCATCATTAGGTGTAATTGCAGATAGAAGAAGAATCAAGATGTGGTGGTTGAGAATTCTGACTTATGTGGGTGCAGGATCAACTTTTCTCTTAGCATTCGCTCCGATGTTACCTATTGATACTCAATGGGTTTGGTTAATGGTTTTCTTCATGCTAGCCAATGTGGGATTGAATGGTGCGGGTGTATTCTACAATTCTCTTCTTCCACATATTGGTACTGATGATGAAATGGATAGGATTTCGAATCTTGCTTTTGCATATGGTTATCTTGGAGGGGGATTATTACTCCTTGTTCACTTAGTTATGGTCTTATCTTTAGATGGAGATTGGGTAATTCCATTCGTCATGGCATCTTCAGGGATTTGGTGGTACGGTTTTGCTCTGTTCACATTCAAATGGGTGCCTGAACCCCCGATTGAAAATGAGATGGATTCACTCGGTTTTATTGCATCTGCAAAACTAGCTTTTTCTGAAATAAGAAAAACTATTGGTGAGATAGAAAAATTTAGAACCCTTTTCATTTACATGCTAGCATACTTTTTCTTTATTGATGGTATAAACAGTGTGACTGCTTTAGGGGGTGTATTTGGTTCTACAGTTCTAGGAATTACAACTGTTGATTTAATTGTGACAATTCTTGCTATTCAATTTGTTGCTTGGCCATCTGCACTTATGTTTACTAGGTTGGCAAGTAAAATAGGTACTAAATCTGCACTTAATGTGTCTCTAGTGGGCTGGGTAGTTCTTTGTTTTGCAGCACTTTCTTTCGCTCCACTCGAATATACTCAACACACCGATTATCAGATTCAGATTGAAGAGGTCGATGGGGAGTGGTTCTATACTCCACATGCTAACTTAGGAGAGACACCTATTGCCTTAGTAGAAGGAGGTGATGAACAGTTATGGGCTGAATCTATGTTACTTTCTTTGGGAATAGTCCAGTCAGATGCAGATATTACTGATGCCCAAATTTTTGAATGGGCAGGTTTTGATGATGATGGTAATGTAATTACTATCAGTATGGGTACTCCTGATTCGGAAACTATAGCATCTTTATCTGATTCATTCGAAGATACAAGATTTTCAATTAGTGCCAAAGACACTTCTACTATGGTGGGATTCGAACATCCTACAAGCCTTGGTGATGGTGTTATTGATATTATTCCTGAAACTGTAAGGACTTTAGTTTGGGCTCCATTAGGGCTTACAGTAGGGATTCAATTCTTAATTTTAGGTTGTTCTATGGGAACTCTTCTTGGTGGTTCTCAAGGATTAGCAAGAAGTATGTTTGGTCAAATGGTACCTGAAACTAGAAGTGCTGAATTCTTTGGTTTCTTTGGTTTCTTTGGAAAAGTTGCTGCATTCATAGGGCCATTATTGTATGGATTTATGACTGTGATGTACGATAGTCGAATGGGTCTTCTATCAATCGCAATACTAATTTTAATTGGTGCATTAATGATGAGAATGGTTGATTTAGATCAGGGTCGTCTTGACGCTCAAGCTGAAGATGCTCGTAATCGAGGATTAGATATCGAATAATGATTAACGTCGTAATATTTTATCTACTAATAATGCAATTTCTAGTAATAGGATGATTGGTCCTCCAACTAGAAACATTGAGAGAGGATCAGGTGGAGATAATGCTGCTCCTAATAGAATTGCAATAAACCAAATCATTCCCCTATTCTCAGTAATGCTATTTCTACTAATAACTCCATTTCTCAGTAATAATAATGAGACCAAAGGAGTTTGGAAACTTACTATTGAACCAAAAAAAAGGCCAATTATGAATCCTATCCATGATTGTAATTGCCAAGTATTCGATAATCCTACATTTGCTGCATCATTAGCTAGGAACTCAAGAAGCATAGGTATCAGTATCTTATGAGAATAAATACTACCAATTATTCCTAGCCCAATTATCGATATCAATACTATAATTAATTTAGATAATTTGAAATTATTATTATCCGATTTATTTCTTCTAGCGGTATTAATGATATTTCTTCCGTTCCAAGTCAAATCCGAAATTATCGCTATAAAAACCAATATTAATCCAATTTGCACGGAAATTCTTAATTTTAGCAGAATAACTTCCATTGGTTGCAGTATGATTATTGTGACTCCACTTGGTAAATAACCATCAGCGTTCAATAACCAATCAATTATATTTTCTGACAAAGGATAACCTAGAACCATTCCTATTAAAAAAACTCCAATAAATATTGTCAAGCGCCTTTTCAGATAATTAACTAATCCTACGAACTCAGCCATTGGGATCAAGTCCTTTGGACGCTTATCCATGTTGTCGCGTGGGGGTTCTATTCCTGAATCCATCGCTTTGAGATTTTACAATTTTATCTTCTTAGTATGATTGAAAGAATATCTCCATCTTTAAGCCTATGATCTAAACCAACTCTTTGCCAATCAAACTTTCCACTTGGACCCTTAACTCTGGCATATCTAAATTTTCTTACAAAATCACGATGTAATTTTGCACAAATATCTCTCACAGTAGATGTATCTTTGATAATCAAAGGTTCAACTAAATCTGCTTCTTGTCCTTGTGGTTTTAGATATATTGACATAAAGTGCAGGTTCTTAAATATGAAATCTTTCATGTTATCTATTCCCATACCTGTTTTCGCTGAAACTTTTAAAACAGGCCAATTTTCAGGGATCATTTCCATTGTTCTTTGAATATCATTTTCATTCGCCAGATCTATTTTATTAATTACTACAACTGCATTACTGTAAACTCGATTTCCTGCCAGAGTATCTACTATGTGGTCATCTGTCACATTTGTTCTGAGAGTTACTGTTGCAGAAACGATACCGAAACTTCTGACGATATCTTGTATTTCTTGATGTGTTAAATTTGTTTGCTTAACAGTTGACCTTACTACAATACCACCTCTATTCGACCTAGTGATGAATACTTGAGGTTCCTTTTGATTTAATCTCATTCCAGATTTCCATAATTCCATGTCTAAAATGTCAAAATGTGATTCTTGAAAAGGGTCTAACACGTAAAGTACCATATCTGATCCTCTTATGACATTGAGAATTTCCCTACCTCTACCTTTACCATCAGAAGCCCCTTTAATTAATCCTGGAAGATCTAATATCTGTATTTTTGCTCCTCTGTGCTCCATTAAACCAGGTATACATGTAAGTGTAGTAAATGCAAAGTTTCCAATTTCAGATTCAACCTCTGTTAGCTGAGATATAAGGCTTGATTTTCCCACGCTCGGAAAACCAACTAAAGCGACAGATGCATCTCCGGATTTTTTGACTTCGAAACCTGGGCCACCACCACTTGATTTTGCATGAGCTTGCGCCTTTTCTTTCCTAGCTTTTAATGCTGCAATCTTCGCTTTTAGTTTGCCTATGTGGGCATTTGTGGCTTTATTTTTCTGAGTTTTACCAATTTCCTCTTCGAGTAACTTGATTTGTTCCTCGATTGTTGCCATGTCTAAACCTCTTATCCCGACTTATGAATATGTAGGTGGCCCAGCCCCCTATTCTTCAATTGAATGCCTAAGCGATAGTTCATTGTCTACTTCTCTTTGGCTATACCTGAGGGGCGGCCATGGCTGATGTAATACTAAATTTAGTAAATATGCCAATCTTCAAAAAATTAATGTCAATGCCTCTACAAGATTTGTTCAATGAAATTGAAGTTCAAACATTAAGGGATAAAAGGCCGGAACTTGATACCCGTTTCCATCGTGATTTTGATGTAGATTTAGAAGGGGATATACTCGAATGGTCTGACAAAAACTCAACTCTTGATTTTTCCAAATCAATAATTCTACAACCTGTTTCTAAAGGATATATTAATGAATTTGGAATATTATTAGCGAAGTGGTCGTCTAAATCTGAATGGAAATGTTGGGATGCTCGCCTATTTCTTTATCTCGAACCCTCTCTGAATAATCCAATCGAGAGTTCTGATGAGTTTCTTTCTTTTTCAACATGGAATGATTTCGCAATTGCCTTATCTAGAACTGACAAAAAAAGTTATTCTGAGTCAGTAGTTCTTGATTGGATGGGAAGAAGGGAAGGTTTCGGTGAAACTATGGAACCATCTGAAGACCCAAGGATATTGCCAACTATGGCTGCGCATAAATCATCTAGTGAGTTATTACATATATTCCTTGATAATCTCCAATCAAAAGATATTAGTTTACTCATTGGTCGCGAATATTTAGAACCAACCCTTTGGAGTATCAATGGTGTATCTTTAGTAGATTCAATGGAGGACAAATATGAGTGAATTACCTTTATCTCCACCACCTCCTAAATACCCTAATGAATCTGGTTTTGTTGTTTTAGGGCGATTTCAGCCTTTCCATAAAGGCCATGCTTTAATGATCCAAGAAGCCGAAAAAGTCCGTCTAGAAAACCATCCTGGTTTGAAATTAATAATAGCAATTGGTTCGTCGAACCGTCCTGAAACTCTGAGGAATCCTTGGTCTTCGTCCGAAAGATCACAAATGATATCTTGTTGGCTTAAGGAAGAAGCTGGATTTGACGCGATTATAGTATCAATTCCCGATATAGAAGACCCTCCTAACTGGGTTAATCATGCAGAAAAATATCATGGTAGTGCAGGTGTATTTTTTAGTAGTGATCAATATTCCTGTGATTTGTATAGTAATTCGGATTGGGCCGTAATTCATACACCATTAATTCAAAGAGATAATTTTGAGGGCTGGAGAGTTCGTGAAACAGCTAGAATGCTTTCTACAATCCTTGATAAAAAGGCTATTGATACTGTATTAGGTGTTTCTACTCCAAAATCTGTAATCGATTACTTATTTTCAAATGATTATCTTAAGAGACTCGCCTTCCTAGGTGAAGGTGGGGAGCCAGTTGGTTAGTTACCAACCAAGATCCTCTTGACTAAATTCACAATTTCCTTCACAGGTATCTATTATAGCACCGTTTGAAAGATAATTAAATGCCATTTCTCTTGCCATAGGCAACGCACCTATTGCATTATGTGCAGGATGAGGTTCTTGCCCATATTCATTACCTACAGGGGGTTGTATATATCCCCCATCAAAGAATACACCTACTGATCCAACATGTCCATCTTCAACTATATTTAACCCATATGGGGTGATTGTTGAGGAGTTGAGCAATGGGATGCCTCCAGTTCTCATCATTCTTGATGAAGAAATGTTTGATATTTGTAAATCTGATATCGAAAACAAAGTCATTAATTCAAATGGTTCTATTTGATCCAGATATCCGCTTTCTCTTATACTTAGGAATGTATCTGTTTCAGTAGAATCCCATAATGATTGTATTATTGACATTACCACTGCTCTATCCAATTGATTGTCATAACCATATTCACTTGCGAAAATAAAGTGAAAGGCATCATACTGAGTACATCTCTCAATTATATGTGAAAAAGAAGAGCCACCTGCCCATAATACTCCTCTATCTAAATCTGGTGAGAGACCAATTATTGAAGGGCCTCTTAATGCACCATTTGAGTACCCAGTATATGTTGGTTCGTTGGTATCTATTAACTTATATCCATCAACTGTATAATACTCTGGTAGATCCGAACAAATTCCCATGAATGTTTTTATCATAACTACTTGATTAATCATAGCTTGTTCTAATCTTTCGGCTTGATGCTGGAAATATTGCATATTTAATACCGCATATTCGATACTAGTACTGTCATCATCAGACCATCCATAGAAACTAGTTCCTAGCATTGCAATATTATTTTCATTTGCCCAACCACTTAATCCCGAGGTGTTACCATTACCCAGAAAGCCATGCCCCCATATCGTTAGATTCGCAGGCTCTTGTAGTTCTAAGGAAGATCCTGGGATTACTAACCAGAACGGAATTTCTCTATTCTCAACAAAAACAGGGGTTCTATCTTCTGCGGAAGTTCTTCTTATTAGTGCTGGAGGGAAAAATGATTCAGTATATTGCGGTGCAGTAAATGTTCCAGTTATCAGCCAATGGCTTCTATTGTCTTCAATCATAACTTCAGTATTAGATTCAAATGTGCATCCTATTCCATCTCCAGTTCTTTCTAAAGCATCATTTCTCATGGATAGTAATGGACCAATCATCGATTCCGTTGAAGAGGTATGGAACTCCCAAGCAGTTTGAAGTTCACTGGTCGAGATATCGGCATTGACTTCTATCCAAGAGAATAAGTTTTGGAACCCAGCTCTTCTATTTTCAATATCAGGCGATGAAGTAATTCGTTGATTTTTTATTGCATCAAAACCTTCTGGAGTGGGAACTAATTCTCCAACTTGGTCAGTTAATCCTGAGATTATTACAACATAAGGAGTATTATGTTCCAATGCTTCAATTGTTCTAATATGAAGTATAGTAGGTTGGTCAATTTCAGATCTTATGTCAAGTTCAACCCAATGTGCAACCAATTCCCCTGTTAATTTATTCATTAAAATTGTAGGATGCCCATTTTCTAAGCTTTTAGAGATACTATACTGTCCTGCTAGTTCTGATACATCAGGTTCTATTGTAAAAGCAGTCATAATTTGTGTATTTGGGCTAACTCCATCTATCTGATTAAGTATTGGTACTTCTACAGGGCTAACTGTGCCTGAACCTGGTATAGTGTTTGAAGAATAATGAATTCTTTTACCAGTAATTGTATTTTGGTCATTAATCAGAAACGCATCAGAAGGAAAAGGAAGCATGCAATGTATTGAATTTGTATTGTCGCACCCATCAATGTGTGGTATTTCAAGAATTTCGACAGGTTCCTCATAGTAACAACTGTCATCATTTATTGTGGCATTCTCATTAAAATTTAATGCATCAGCATCAGTACAGCCTAAAAACTCGAATACTTCATCAGTTATCTCATCGTTTACTGCTGTACATCCGGAAAGGATTATACTACAAGATAATAGGACTACCAGTGCTTCTCTCATCATTATAACGTAATGTTAATCAGTTATCAATACTAGTTTCAGAAACTATCACTTTTACCGGTCTTAAAACTCGGTCATGGTACATATATCCTTCTTCAATAATTTCTAAAACTACTCCCTGATTTTTACCTTCTGGAGCAGGTATTGCTGCTATAGCCTCCATAAATGAGGGGTTGAATTCTGCATCTAATGCTTCTATTTTCACAATTCCTTCATTTTCTAATGTGATTTTAAGTCTCTTCAAGGTCAGATTTACACCCTCTATGAATTTCTCAGAATCATTATTTTCAATCTCTAGAGCTTTTTCTAGATTATCGACTACTGGTAGTATATTAAATGCCAAATTCATACCTGCAAATTTCACTAATATGTTCCTTTCTCTAGCATACCTTTGCCTAATATTTGCGATCTCTGCGATATTATATTGTTTCTCTTTTTGTAATTCTTCTATTTGTTGTTCAAGGATTACAATAGGGTCTATTTCATCGTTTTCTTCAAGAATAATCTCTTCGGATAATTCCTCTACCGTTTCATCGACCTCGTCCGTCATGCCCTTGGGTTTCAAACATCCTTCAAGAATCCAATGGTCTTAGTTATTCGAGATAGAAGTATTCACCGGCTACTTTTTGCTCCCTATCTTTACGACTATCAGGTTTATTGATACGTGGTCTATGAGATTCATGATCTCTTCTAAACGTGACATTTACATCTTTCAAGAATTTATTCATACCCTTTCGTAGACTTAGGGGTCCTACAGCGTTTCCATGCTTACCACCTTCTCCATCAAAAACCAGTAATGAATCACTTACAATATCAATGAAGTAAATATCATGATCAATTACCATGGCTGCTTTTTCATTACTCTCCATTGTTCTTCGGATAGCCTTTGCAGCCTCCATTCTTGCATTCGCATCCAGGTGTGCACTAGGTTCATCAAGAAGATACAAATCTGCTTCCCTACCTAGACAAATGACTATGCTGACAGCTTGTAACTCTCCTCCTGAAAGTTTTTTGGCTTTAAGTCCTAACAATTGATCGACTTTTAATGGTCGAACTACTTGTGTATGAAATTCTCCAGTTCTCCACTTGGGACCTAATTCTGTATTCAACCAATCTTCTACACTACCTTCAAAATCAGTATGTACATGCTGAGGTTTATACGATACTTTCGCATCCATTGTGCACCATCCTTGATCTGGTTCTATTTCTCCAGCAATCATTTTAACCATGGTGGTTTTACCAGTAGCATTCGGTCCAACAACGCCTACTACCTCTGCACTTCGGACCATTCCTTCACCAGTTTTAAGTTTGAAACTTCCAAGAGTTTTTTCCATATCCCCCCATTTTAAAACTGGTAATCCTATGCCTTCTCCCCTTACCCTTCCTCTCAAAAATTGTATTGGTTTATCTCTTATTCTTACGTTTTCTTCAGGTAAGAAACCCTCTAAGTATGCATTTATTGCACTTCTTGTAGATCTTGCAGGTGTGAAAATTCCAAATGCAGCTCGCTCCCCATAGACTACGTGAAGTAAATCACAAAGAACATCAAGTATAGCCAAGTCGTGCTCAACAACAATCACTCTTTTCCCCTTTTCAGCCAAGTCTTGTATGATTTTCACCATTCTCATACGTTCATGTATGTCCAGGTAAGATGATGGTTCGTCAAAGAAATATACCTCTGCTTCTTTCAGCATAGTTGCACAAATTGCTACTCTTTGCAATTCTCCTCCAGATAACTGACCTATATTCCGATCTAATATGTGATTAATAGCTAATAACTCTGCATATTCATTTAGTTCACCACGGTCATCAACTCTTTCGAGTAATTCTCTTGCTTTTCCATCGAATATTTTTGGTAATTTATCGATGTATTGTGGTTTTACTGCTATTCTAACCTTATCATCAGCAACTAATTTCAAATAATCTCTCAATTCTCCTCTCGGGAATGACTCAATTATATCATCCCATTCTGCAGAGTTAATTGTCCAGTCACCTAAGTTTGGTTGTATCGAGCCAGAAAGAAGGTTGATCGCAGTTGATTTACCCATCCCATTAGGGCCTAATATACCTACAACTTGCTTTTCTCTAGGAGCAGGTAATCTGAAAAGCCTAAATCCATTTTGCCCATATCGATGAGTCATTTCACCCTCTAATTCTTCTGGTAAGTTTGTAATTATTAAGGCATCAAATGGACATTTTGTAATACAAATTCCACATCCTATGCAAAGAGGTTCTGAAACAATTGGTTTTCCACTAGAGTCATCGAGAATAATACATTCAATTCCATTTCGAACAGGTGGACAAAATGCCCAACATTCAGCATTACATTTCTCAGGGCTACACCTATCTTCTAGAAGTACAGCCACTCTCATAATATCATCTCACTCGTATTTATTCAATATGTCTTCTATTATATGGGCGGATTTAAGTTGATTTCAATCATACTGCAAAGAAACGGAATCTGACATAAATGTACGCTGCCAAACCTATTTTCTCTGTTTTAGATAATTGAGTTCTTTCAGAGAAAACATCACCATCATTTTTTTCAATTTTCTTCATTATTGAGTGATAAAAAGTAGTCATTGCGGCAGGTGAATATCTACTCGACTTGTCAAGTAGAGGGAATAATTTGATACCTCTTTCACGATACTTATCTGCTCTTGAAATAAATTCTGAAACGAATGGTTTCCATCCTGGATGATTCAAAATTTCTTTACCTTTTCTTAAATCCTCTTCGGAAATTCCGTATCGTGCGAGATCTTCTATCGGTAGATATATTCGGTCGCGTTCAATATCTTCAGCAACATCTCGTAGTATATTCGTTAGCTGCATATAAATTCCCCAAGATTCCGCGTACTCTCTCGCCTTTTTATCCTCATATCCATATATTTCAATACATACAAGCCCTACTGTTGATGCGACCTTATAGCAGTATGAATAGAGATCCTCAAATGTTTCATATCTATTACGGTGAAAATCTTCTTCCATGCCACTAATCATGTCATCGAGAAGTTGTCGAGATATTCCGTATTTGTTAACTGTATCTTTTAGGGCAATGAATATCGGGTCAGTGGATGTAATTTTCCCGTATGCTGTCGATAATTTTTTTCTATAATAAAATAATTGTGACATTTTATCATTATATGATGACCGGTCTAAAACTGGTCTTCCATCGATTAATCTCTCAATTTTTGTCCTATAATCTATAGACTCTTGATTATCTTCTGAACCACCTGGGAAATAATCAACATAATCTCCATCTGCAATGTCATCAGCACGTCTACAAAATGCATAGTAAGCCATAATCGATTTTCTTTCTTCTTCTGGTAGGTACTTGAATGAATGATAAAAATTACCAGCCTCTCTCCGCGTTAATTCTTCACAATAATTGTAAGCCGAGTCTACGATATCTTGCGGCACAATATTTTCCGACCAAATTGCAGCATCTATATGGGTGAATGGATTTACAAGTTCCCCTCTAGAGCCGATTACTCCCATGAAAACAGCACTCTCTCTCAGTGTTTCTAGTGCAGTGATACTAATCGCATGAACAGCCTCTCTCGTGATGCCTACAGCCGTTCGAACTTTTTCGATAGGTTGAGCACCAGAGTCTGCATCGACAAGAGTAATACTCTTGCCTTGGCCATAATCAACCATGGGCTCAGAATTGTTTATCTGTCCCCCCGACATACTACTTCAACCTCAAGCCCAATTGATTCGTTCTTGAACCCAACGCTCGATTGGGTAATCTATAATTCAATGATTTAATTAAAATAAGTCATTTTTTTTGGGTTTTTCCTAGTCATACATAACCAAATTGATTTTCTCATAATTTTTTTTATTTCTGGTCTTAAAACTTTAATTCTATTCTCTGAATTTAGAATATTTCCCTCCTTCATAAGAATCAATGTCCTTTGCCCTATTAAGACAGGCAACATACACGATAATCTGAGGCGATATTGATTTTTAGGTAACATTTCAATATATTCTACGGCATTATCTAGGTAAGTACTTGCGGTTTCGAGATAACAATTGAATAATGGTCTAAATGAATCCATATTTTCAGAATTTAACAAATCTTCTGGATTCAAATCATATTCTGAGAGTGTTCTTCTAGGTAAGTAGCATCTACCCATTTGTAAATCCTCTGGTAAATCTCTTAAAATATTAATTAATTGTAAAGATTTACCAAAATTTACTGCTTTTTCAAATATTATTTCTTTATCTTCTTGCCCTATTTTGAAAAGATGATCCAATGACATATGTGTCCAAAATTCCCCCACACATCCAGCCACTCTATATGTGTAATCATCTAATTCATCCTCACTATCTAATGCAATTATTTTTTCTCCCGAAGCATCAGTAAATCGTTCTAAATCTAGTGATTGGCCTCCAATGATTATATCTAAGCAAGACCTAATTTTCGTCTTATCTGAATTTGAAAAATTATCAGATTTTTCTAAATAATTGACAGGTATTTCCACATCATATAGTAACTCAGCTTCAGCCTTATTTTCTTGAATAGTCGCTAGCTCACTGAAATCTGGCAATTTTTTATTTTTATTTTGAATTCTTAAGTTGTATTCTTCTAGGAATTGGAGTAATTTCTTATTTTCTCCAACTTTTGAATCTGCAATCGTATCCGCCAGACGTGCTAACAAATACATCAAGCCAACGTGTCTGCGTATTTTTTTAGGTAGAACTTTAAGGCTCAGGAAAAATGATCGAGATGTTCCTTTGAGTAAATAATCGATTCTTTTTTCAGACTCGCCTACCCCTAGCATGCCTTCTCCCATGGACTTTGAGGGAATGTTTGACATCTAATACTCTCGCTTCCTAGTTTATCTTAGTCCAGCATCTTTCAATGCTTTAACCAATACATTTCCTATTTCTGATGGGTCTCTAGCGACGTAAATCCCTGCTGCTTCGAAAGCAGCGAATTTCTCTTGAGCAGTACCCTTTCCACCTGAAATTATGGCTCCAGCGTGCCCCATCCTTTTCCCTGGTGGTGCAGTTGATCCAGCAACGAAACCTACTATGGGTTTACTCATATTTTTAGAGGCCCATTCAGCAGCTTCTTCTTCTGCTGATCCACCGATTTCACCAATCATTACTATTGCTTCTGTTTGCGGGTCTGCCTCGAAAGCAGCAAGGCAATCGATAAACCCAGTTCCATTAACTGGATCTCCACCAATACCTACGCATGTTGATTGCCCCTCATCTACACTCATAGTTTGTGCCACTGCTTCATAAGTCAAAGTTCCAGATTTTGAAACAATTCCAATCCTTCCTTTTGCATGAATGAATCCTGGCATTATTCCAACCTTGCATCCTCCATTTTCACCCGGTGTTATGATACCGGGACAATTTGGTCCAATCAATCTTACATTTGGACATGCATCTACACGTGCAACAGCTCTAATCATATCTAGAATTGGAATTCCTTCCGTAATGCAGACAATCAACCCTCCTCCATTTTGTTCGAAAGCGTCAGCGGCTTCAATTATTGCCGCAGCAGCAAATTTTGCGGGAACATATATCACACTTACATCGGCATTAGTTTCTTCAAGTCCTTCAGAAACGGAATTAAATACGGGGACATTCTTATTCGGTAGTTCTACAATTTGCCCACCTTTTCCAGGTGTTACTCCTCCTACAACGTTGGTTTGGTATTCATCCATCATTGTTCCATGAAATGTACCTTGTTTGCCAGTAATTCCTTGAATAAGGACTTTGCTTTCTTCATGAATCCAAATAGACATTATTGTTCACCTCTAGTTAATTTGACAATCTTTTCAGCGCCTTCTGACAGAGTACTTGCTGTATGGACATCTAAATCACAATTATCTAGGACTGCTTTACCTTCGACATGATTAGTTCCAGAAAATCTAACTACTAACGGAACTTCTAATCCCAGTTCGTTTGATGCCTCAATGACACTTCTAGCAACCATGTCGCATTGAATAATTCCTCCAAATATGTTTACTAGGATTCCTTCAACATTCTCATCTTCAAGAATAATTCCAAAGGCAGTTGTTATTGATTCTCTTGTAGCGCCTCCTCCTATATCTAGGAAATTTGCTGGTTCACCTCCGTACAATTTTATCACATCCATTGATGCCATCGCTAATCCTGCTCCATTTACTAGGCAACCAATATTTCCTTCTAATTTCACATAAGATAGTCCATGCTCGTGTGCTCTAATCTCAACTTCTTCTTCCTCAGCATGATCTCGCATTTCATCCATCCATGGATGTCTGTATGATGCATTATCATCAAAGCTTACTTTTGCATCTAGTGCAATCATTTCTCCAGACTCTGAACGAACAAGTGGATTGATTTCTATCATCGCACAATCTTTTTCTACAAACATTCTTGATAATGATGAAAGCATTGATACTAAATCATCTTTCGATGAATCGACGAGCCCTAACTGATCAGCCATATTCTCTGCATCTTTTATGTCCAAACCATCGATTGGGTGTGCCCAAATTTTATGTATTGCTTCAG
>TARA_B110000116_G_scaffold193935_1_pt1 | contig 32794 bp, 24 predicted proteins | sample TARA_B110000116 | Tara Oceans TARA_B110000116 (sample SAMEA4397355) | marine metagenome | biome: Polar Biome; feature: [ZZZ] marine water layer (ENVO:01000295); material: water (ENVO:00002006), including particulate matter (ENVO:01000060) such as... | depth 199 m
TTTTTTTGGGGAATATGAACAAGGAGAGTCCGATGCAAGGTATGAGATTACAAATGGTATGCTCAGGGCTCAGGTGCGCTATGCTGGCGATGTTACTTGTTGGGTTCCAGCCTGGGCACGCCTTACAGAAGACCGGTACGATTATAGGGGAAGTTTTGGACGGGTTGTCTAGCACTCCATTAGTAGGTGCAGTAATCACCCTAGAAGAGGGTGGGTTAGAGACAGTGACTGATAGTAACGGGCATTTCATGTTTTCAGGGCAGACAGTGGGATCGGTTTCTGTCAGAGTAAACCAAAGTGGATATATCACCAGAGTGGAACCGGTAATAGTGAGTATAGGTGGCGTTAGTTTCGTCCATTTTTATATGAGTTCTATGAGCTTGCTGCTTGATGAGCTTAGGGTGGTGACCGATCGTGGCAGACGTAAAGAAGAGGGTCCTGGTTTGGGTGACATCAGGCCAACCGAGGCTGAGTCTTCCTTGACTGTGATGCGACTTTTGGCTGCAAGAGTTCCCTCAATGACAGTTTTAGGAGGAAACTCTTCGGCATCCGGTGCCCCTGAGATTCGTATAAGGGGTCAAGGGTCGATGACCGTAAGTAATACGCCGGCTATCTATCTTGATGGTGTTAGAGTAACATCGCATGTTCTGTTGGAGACGTTTGCTGGTGATGTCGAAAGGATCAGAGTATTGCGGGGACCTTCTGCGGTTTCTATGTATCCAGATGCTGTGAATGGGGTGATTCTGGTGGATAGTAAACGCCGATAGGGAGTTCAAGTGACGCTGACGCATCTCCTCTTGAAGGATAGTGTGGCTCGCGAACAAGTTATGGCTAATCTTTCCGTTGGTATGTCATGCCTATAATATGTAACTCTGGGTAAGAGAAGGATGTTACTAATGACAATGGTTTGCAAAATGTTCATTTATCGGGGGTTCCACATGTTATTTAAAGTTTTGACATTAGCTATGGTGATGGGCAGTTGTCTTTTGCAAACGAGTCTTTCGGGTCAGGCCCCTGCGGAGTCTTTGCAGTTGAGTAGTTATTTAGACTGGGAGACCGTTGCGAATCCGAGGATTTCTCCTGATGGCGGACGCATTTTGTATAGCCGAGGTTGGGTGGATAAACTCAAAGACAGAAGACGGTCATCTATTTGGATCATGAATAGTGATGGGACGAGAAATCGTGTTTTGATGACTGGATCTGGGGCTACTTGGTCACCGGATGGCTTAAGGATAGCTTTTACGGCGGAAGATGAAGCAGGAAATTCACAGATCTTTGTGCGTTGGATGGATTCAGAAGGCGCTACGACACAAATAACTCGCACACAAGAATCTGCTGCTAATCTCAGATGGTCCCCAGATGGAAAACAGATTGCATTTACCATGAATGTACAGTCGGCTGAAAGCGAATGGTCTATAGAGCTGCCGCAGGAGCCCGATGGTGCAGAGTGGGTGGACGGTCCTAAAGTAGTTGAACGTTTGACTTATCGACGAGATCGCCGGGGTTATATAGATGAAGGATACACTCATGTGTTCACAGTACCTGCTGAGGCGGGTACACCTCGGCAGATATCGAACGGTGACTGGAATCATAGTGCAGCGGAATGGATGCCGGACGGATTGAGTTTGGTGTTTAGTTCTTTGAGGGTGGATGAAGCGGAACATGTTTGGAGAGAGTCGGAAATCTATCAAGCGGTTTTAGGCACAGGTGAAATCAACCAACTCACAGACCGTCACGGGCCCGACACTGGTCCAGTGCCGTCACCAGATGGGCGATATATAGCTTATCAGGGACAGGATTTTAACGACGACACGTATAGAGAGAATCAGCTTTATATCATGGAATCGGATGGCAGTAATCCGAGGAGTCTCGGTGGCGAAATGGGTAGGAGTTTGGGTAATATCACCTGGAATCAGGACGGTAGTGGAGTCTACTTCAATGTTAGTATGCACGGAACTCAAAACCTGTGGTTTGCGCCTGTTGACGGTCAGCCTTATGCAGTGACGAATGGAAATCATATGTTATCTATGGCTTCAATGGATACTCAGGGGGTGGCCGTTGGAGTTTTAAGTAGCTATCACCAACCTGGTGATTTAGTGTCTTTCGGGACAAGAATCGATGCACCAATACACCAACTCACTCATGTCAATGATGATATTTTAGAAGGTGTTACTTTGGGAAACATTGAAGAGATTTGGTATAAATCGGTCGATGACTTCGATATCCAAGGATGGATTATAAAGCCTCCAAACTTTGACGAATCTCGCAAATATCCACTGATGCTTTCCATTCATGGAGGACCTCATGGGATGTATAACGTGGGGTTTAACTTTGGATGGCAGGAACACGCTGCTAATGGTTATGTCATACTGTATACTAATCCAAGAGGAAGCTCAGGTTATGGTAGCCCCTTCGGAAATGCTATAAAGAACGCCTATCCCGATAAAGATTTTGACGATTTGATGGCGGGAGTTGATGAGGTGGTTAGTCGAGGTTACGTCGATGATGATAATATGTTTGTTTATGGATGTTCTGGAGGGGGCGTGCTCACATCATGGGTGGTAGGACACACTGACAGATTCGCTGCAGCCTCTGCAAATTGTCCAGTTACTAACTGGCTGTCTTTTGTTGGTACGACAGACGGTGCAACCTGGTATAAAAATTTTGCAGAATATCCCTGGGACGATCCCAGTGAACATCTCCGTCGTTCACCTTTGATGTATGTCGGCAATGTCACAACCCCGACGATGTTAATGACTGGGGAAGGAGATCTTCGGACTCCGATGCCTCAGACCGAAGAGTATTATCAGGCATTGAGAGTCCTTAAGGTGCCTACGCTAATGGTTAGGTTCAAGAACGAATGGCACGGAACAAGTTCGACACCTTCTAATTTTTTACGCACTCAATTGTATTTACGGAAATGGTTTAAAGAGTGGGAGAGGCCCAGATCAGTCACTCAGCAGTAGAGTGATTCGTTAGTCTGTTTTGAGGATCGCTCCCGGGAAACTGGTGAGCGATCCTTGGCACTTGAGCAGGGTTCGCTAATAAACAATCCTTAGGGAGTACATGCTACGTCACCTGGAAAGCGTGGAGTGGTGTTGCCAACGGGAAGTATTTCACCTGTTCCGAAATAGATAACGCAGCCGTCCTCACTAGGGAGGTTTTGGTGTTGAGCGATGGCGGACCATCCATCTGAAGTGGCGGCTAAAAATACTGACAGAGGTTCGGGATCGCTCATGTTCAAATCTGTCAGCTCTGATGTGTAAGTAAAATTTGTGGTGAAATAGATTTCTTGCTCAATGGCCAATGTAATCAAGGCCTTTCCAGCCATTGTAAGGTAGCTCTGCCGGCGAGCTCTATGAAAGATTTTGGATCCTATGAATACCATTACAACAAGCAGTAGAGCTTTAAGAAAGGTCTTTCCATAGTTTGTAGGCGATCTATACACTGAACACTATCCCAGGGGTATGCTTAGCACATACGTGAAATTTGAACGTCTGGCTATAAAGAATGATTGTGATCGCTCTGATTGTAATGAATGTCAAAGTGACCTACAATTGACTAGCACTTTTCAGGCGAGAGTAGATTACTAGAAAATTGCTTCAATACTCAATGATATTGTCGGAGGATTAAGAATGGTTCAGGTAAGAATGATAGGTGGCGTCTACCCCTTTGTAGCTTTGGGATTGCTCTTAGGATGTACAGAAGTCAATGTGGCTCCAGGTAGTGAAGGATCGCAATCCTCCGAGCTGAGCCCGAATCCTTCCTATGAATGGTCAGAGGAAGAAATTCGCGAAGCCATTAGCACTGCTAGGGCTGGCCGTTCATTACAACCATCTAGATGGCCGGATGGAGGGAAGGTCGCTGTTTCGTTTTCATTTGATGTGGACAATGAAACGATTCCTTTGAGGAATGGGAGCTTGTCCATCGGTGCTTTGTCACAGGGAGAATATGGTGCTCGGGTTGCTCTCGGACGTGTGTTGGACGTCCTAGAAGAAGACGATATTCCGGCTTCATTTTTTATTCCTTCGGTCAGTATGATGCTTAATCCCAGTATGGTAGATGCTATCCAGTCTTATGGAATCCATGAATTCGCCATTCATGGATGGATACATGAAACTAACACTCAGTTATCTGAGGAGGTTGAGAGACGTCTCGTGGTTCAAGCGATCGAGTACATGGAGAAAATGACGGGATCTCGGCCAGTGGGTTATCGGGCTCCATCGTGGAATTTCAGTCAAAATACATTGAAAATCATCCAGGACTTAGGTTTTTTATATGACTCATCTTTAATGGCTGATGATAGACCTTATGAACTCTTGACTGAAGGTGAACCGAGTGGTTTGGTTGAGCTTCCAGTGGAATGGATCCTAGATGACGCTCCCCTGCTTAATCCGAGAGGGAATAGTTATAGCTCTCCTAGAGAATTGTTACAAGTTTATAAGGATGAATTTGACGTCGCTTATGAAGAGGGAACAATGTTCTTGTTGACTATGCATCCCCATGTGATAGGGCATCGGTCTAGGATTTTAATCTTGAAAGAGTTAATCGAACATATAAAACAGAAAGATGAAAATGTCTGGTTTGCTACCCATCAGGAAATAGCGGAGTATGTGATACAGATGTCCGAAGAGGGTGAGCTCCGCTAATGTGTTTTATCATTTGATTCGTATGAGGTCGACGTTTACGGATGGTGTAAGGCGCTCTCAGTATATAGAAAATATCTTAGGACTTGGTATGAGGTCAGCAACAGATGTATTTTAATAGGCTATTTTGGCTGAGGGATGTTTAACGCAGGCTCTTCAGGTGGACTACAGTGGGGACCTCTCAACACGGACAAAAGGTATTGGAATGGAGTTTCCAGGCTATCGTCATCATAGACTGAGACAAAATGAGACTTGGCGACGTGCTGTGAGAGAAACCAGATTATCTGTGGACGATCTGGTTTATCCTATGTTTGTGACAGAAGGAACAGGCGTTAGAAATGCCATAGAGAGCATGCCAGACATCTACCAGTTGTCGATTGATCAATTGGTCGAAGAAGCTATGGAGGTCGCGGAGATCGGTATCCCAGCTGTTTTGCTTTTCGGAGTACCGGATGAAAACACGAAGGATGACCACGGTTCTCCAGGTTATGATCCAGAAGGGATCATTCCTATGGCGATTGAGGCTATCAAAGAAGCTTGTCCCGACCTTTTGGTTTGGGCCGATGTTTGTCTTTGTGAATATACGGATCACGGACATTGTGGTGTCTTGGGAACAAACGGTGAAATTGATAACGATGCGACCCTGCCTATACTGTCACGAATGGCACTGGCCTATGCGAATGCTGGAGCTGATGCAGTAGCTCCGAGTGACATGATGGATGGCAGGGTAGGGGCTATCCGTGCAGTGTTAGACAAGAATCAGCACTCGTTGCTCCCTATAATCTCTTATGCGGCTAAATACTCTTCATCCTATTACGGTCCGTTTAGGGACATAGCGAACTCTTGTCCTTCAAGTGGAGACAGAAAAAGTTATCAGATGGATCCCGCGAATGTTAATGAAGCCATGCGTGAAGTTGATCAAGATATAGCAGAAGGGGCAGATATTATCATAGTAAAACCAGCGGGTTCTTATCTGGATGTTCTATGGAGAGTAAAAGAAAACTTTGGAGTCCCTACTGCTGCCTATCAGGTGTCAGGGGAGTACTCTATGATTAAGGCAGCAGGGCAAAAGGGTTGGTTGGATCAGGAAGAGGTCATGACCGAAAGTTTGTTGTCGATCAAGAGGGCGGGGGCCGATCTGATCATAACTTATTTTGCCAAAGAGATTGCCCGAAAGCTTAAGGGAAGCTCTGGAAGTTGAATAGATCTTCGAATATAGAAGTTGAGCCTTTGTTTATTTCTGCGTGTCGCTGTAAGCCTACCACTCGCACTCCAGTTTGGATAATGCGGCAGGCTGGGCGATATCTTCCCGAGTATAGAAAGATCCGTTCTCAAGTTGATTTTCTGACTCTCACCAAAACCCCAGAACTCGCTGCTGAAGTGACACTGCAGCCAGTCCGTCGTTTCGGAACTGATGCGGCTATATTGTTCAGTGATATCATGACTCCAGTAGAGGGTATGGGGGTGGAAATGGAGTTCAATCCTGGACCAGTAGTAACGAACCCGCTGAGAACGGCTTCACAAATTGATGCCCTAAGGATCCCTGATCTGAACGAGAATGCTCCGTTCGTTGCTGAAGCGATCAAGATCATACGGAAAGAACTGCCCGTTTCTGTTCCTCTGATAGGCTTTTCAGGAGCTCCATTTACTTTGTTTTGCTATCTCGTAGAAGGGCAAGGATCCAAGACTTTTTCTAAAGCTAAAAGTTTTCTTTTTGCAGAACCTCAGTTGTCACGAGTGATTCTTGAAAAACTTACAGATGTGATGATCGGATATTTGCAAGCACAAGCTCAGGCAGGCGCACAGGCTTTAATGATTTTTGACTCGTGGGCGGGGCTATTGGCCGACGAAGATTATAAAGCTTTCGCTTTTCCATCAGTTTGTAGAATCATTAAAGCTCTGGATCACCTTGATATTCCATTGATTTATTTTCCAAACCAAGGGGCTACACTTCTTGAGACTGTCAAAGACAGTGGTGCAGACGTTGTGGGGATAGATTGGAGGACTTCTTTATCAGTCGCCCGAAATGTTCTAGGCCCCGACGTTGCTGTGCAAGGAAATCTGGATCCTATGGCACTTTTCTCCTCAAAAGAGGATCTTGGATCCAGGATCGACAATATTTTGAGAGAAGGGGGACCGGAGCCTGGGCATATTTTTAACCTAGGTCATGGAATAGATAAAAATACAGATCCAGATCGAGTTGCTTTCCTGGTGGAAAGGGTTTTTGAGAGCAGCCAAAAGGATCTTTACTAGGGTTACCTTATCTCAAAAATATTTTATCAGTTTTAGCTGCCATGATAAAATCATTTTGGTGTAAACCTAAGATTTTATGGGTCCACCATGTGACAGTGACGCTGCCCCATTCCGTAAGGATAGCAGGATGGTGTCCATCTAGTTCCGCTACTTCTCCAATCAAGTTAGTGAATTGTAGAGCTTCAACGAAATTGGCAAAGTCGAAAGTGCGTTCCAATCTGTCTATATTTTCTCTTTTGATTAGAGACCACTGTGGGATTTGATTTAGGAGTTCCTCTGCATCTTTTTTTTCTACTTGTGGTGCCCCTACTCTGCAAGCTTCACATTTCATTGCATCTAGTTGATCCATAATCCTCAGGTTCCTTCTTTATTTTGTGAATGGTTCAGTAAAGTTAATCGCAATTCATCCAGGTTGAATAGGTGGTTTGGCATTTCATCCATCAATTTAGAAGTGGCTACAGGAATTCGATATGGTAAGAATATCCCTGCCAGGTTGAGCGTGGCGTATTAAAATATTAGTTTTGCAATACCTCTGAGGGCCTGTAGCTCAGCTGGTTAGAGCGCACGCCTGATAAGCGTGAGGTCGGTAGTTCGAGTCTACCCAGGCCCATTCTTCAAAAAACATGTCAAACTTCTTCGATCGAGTAAAGATCGGACGGGGTTCTCCTTTTTGTTCCCGAACAGTATTTCATGGGCTACTTAAAGGAAAAGTGTCAGAGCCGTGAGTATCCCAGCACAAAAAGGTGGGACTAATAGATTGTCATCTATGGGCCAAGCCAAGCGTTCCACAAAGGCGCATAAGCAACCTGAACAAAAGGCTACCTGAATAGAGTGGTTAATAGTCAGTGTGAGGAATGCTATAAAAGCAAAAGTCATTGTTCCTTCTACGCTGCCACCTAGCAGTGGTCGCGTTCCCCATTTTTTTCCTATATAACCTGCCGCAGGATCGGCCCATGAATGTACTAGGATAGCTGATAATGCTGCGGTTTGTGGAAAGAAAGTCAACGTTATGAGAACCCCGAGTGCAAGCCAAGTGGAGGATGCGATACTTTTAGATTCACGGGGTGTTGCGAGTCGCCGAAAAGTTTCTAGAAAAAACCGATTAATCCCTTCATTACGTAGTCTAAGAAGATCGAAAAAAAGTGAAAGTGCGAAGATACATGCAACAACGGTAAGGTATTTTGGTTTGTCTATATCGAAGCCGAGGATCCCTGTGACAAGAACGGTTCCACAAGTGGCGTGCAACACTATTCTCCAAATTTTCTTTCCCTTATTTGCTTCGGGGATTTCCATGTCGTTATCTCTTCTGACAAGATGGTAATATGATCGGTTACTATTGCTAATATTGGTTAAAGATAGACGTAAGGTTTTCTTTCGGAGACTTTCCCGCCAAAGCTACCATGAGGAGGACTCTGGCTTTGTGAGCAGGCAGGTCACGTGCCAGTATCGTTCCTGCTATCGAAGGGCTTCCAGAAATTCTGCCTCCAGGAACTCTTGAGGCGATGACGATTGGGATACCCTCTTCTGTAGCTTTTTGGATCCCATTCAGGGCACCAGAGCTCATCCGTCCGCCAGCAAAAGTTTGAACTACTATCCCTGCTGGATTTCTGTTCACCCATTGGATGATGGTGGAACCATCAAATCCTGCATAGTCAATGACTATGGGCACCTCTGGAAGGGTTTCCACTTCATTCAACTGAAAAATACTGTTTACAGTGTGTAGGTGTGAAGGATTCCGATAAAAGATGACTGTATCTGGATCTGCGTATCCAAGGATCCCGTGATCAACAGACCGAAATGTTTGTACCCTTTGGTTGTCGGTTTTTCTGGCATCGCGAGCTGAATTGATTTCATCATTTAGCACGATCATTACGCCACGATTTTTGGAATGCTCTTTTGTGGCGACCCTGACTGCCTGTAGAAGATTGGAAGGACCGTCAGCAGATATTATGTCAGCTGAACGCATGGAGCCTACCATGACGACTGGTCTGTCATCCTTAACGACTAGGTTCAGATAATAGGCAGTTTCTTCCATGGTGTCAGTGCCATGTGTGACAACGATTCCATTAATTTCCTCATCCTCGGAGAAAATTTCATTAATGCGCTTTCCAAGACGTAGCCAGATATCAGGGGTCATATGAGATGAGCCTGTTCGAGCAATCTCCTCAACGTTGACAGTGGCATAGTCCAGTATCTGGGGAACTGCTTGTACCAGGTCAGGGCCTTCTAAGCTAGGGGCATTACTACGTGATGCTATTGTTCCTCCAGTAGTTAGGATTACTACATGGGGTTTTTTTGGAACTTGACTCGATGCCGACAATGTAAATAGAAGTACAAAAACTGAACTGATTAAAAAGATATTTTTCATAGATCCAATCTAAGTGGATCCGTGATAGATGACAGTAGATATCGGATGCGGTCGTGGTTTCAGTTATGATTGATCAGAGGGATATCGGTCTGAAGAATTTTATTTAAGTTGTTGCCATGATTTCAATCTCAAATATTTCCAAAATTTATGGAAACAGGACACTGTTTGCCAACGTTTCGTCACAGATAAACATTGGAGATCGTTGTGGACTGGTTGGAGCCAATGGTTCTGGAAAGACGACTCTTCTAAGTATTCTTGGAGGAGACATTGAACCTAGTGGGGGCTCGGTCACTGTTCCCAAGCGCCTAAGAATGGGGATGTTAAGGCAGGATCAGTATCTCTATGAAGATAGGAAAATTATCAGTGTAGCTATGATGGGGCATAGTGAATTATGGGAGGCGATGGAAGCTAAAGAAATACTACTAGCCAATGCAGAAAAAGAGTTTGACGCAGATAGATTCTCTGATTTGGAAGAGACAATACAATTAAATGACGGATACACTGCTGAAGCACGAGCAACAAAGATACTGGAGGGCCTTGGCTTACCAGTAGCTGTCCATCAAGAACCGTTATCGACCCTTTCGGGAGGGTTTAAGTTGAGAGTTCTTTTGGCACAGGTGCTGGCCAGTTCTCCCGATATGTTATTGCTGGATGAGCCGACAAATCACTTGGACATACTTTCTATCCGGTGGCTTGAAACTTTTTTGAAAGATTTTGCTGGGGCCGTGGTAGTGATTTCCCATGATCACCGATTTCTTGATAATGTTTCAAATAAGATTTTGGATGTCGATTATGAAACCGTTCTAATGTATACCGGTAACTACAGCCAATTTTTGAAGGCGAAAATCTCCGAACGAGAGCGAAGAGAGAAGGAAATCAGTTCCCGTAAGCGCGAAATATCGGAGCATCAAAAATTTGTAGATAGATTTCGAGCTAAGGCGAGTAAGGCTAGACAAGCACAAAGTAAAATCAGAATGATCGAGAAAAAGGCAGATACTTTGGTCGCTTTGCCCCCGAGCTCACGCAAGTATCCCACTTTTCGTTTCGAGAAAAAGAGGGCGAGTGGTAGGGATGTGCTTAAGGTAAAAGGAGTGAAGAAGGCATTTGGAGAGAAGCAGGTCTTAAACGGAGTCGACATTCTAGTTGAACGTGGAGACCGTTTGGCGATTATGGGTCCCAACGGAATTGGAAAATCGACACTTTTGAAGATTGTAATGGGAGAATTGCAAGCAAATGAGGGAGAAATAGAATGGGGTTATGAGACACATTTGGGTTATTTCCCGCAGGATAACAAAGATCACTTTAAGTTGTCTAAGGAAACAGCTGAAGGATGGATCTGGGGTTTTTGTCCTGAAAAAGACATAGGGTATGTTCGCTCGAGGATGGCCTTAATGCTTTTTACGGGAGATGAAAGCAAGAAGCGTTTAAGTGCGCTATCTGGAGGGGAGTCTGCAAGGTTAGTTTTCTCGAGATTGTCTATGTTAAATCCCAATGTTCTTGTTTTAGACGAGCCGACCAATCATTTAGATCTGGAATCCATAGAAGCGTTAGTGAATGGTCTTAAAAAATACGATGGGACTCTTGTGTTTGTCTCCCATGATCGGTGGTTTGTCGGACAGTTGGCTAATAGAATTCTCGAAATCAATCCTGAAGGCATATTGGATTACAAAGGGACTTATGAGGAGTATGTTCATTTCTGTGGCGATGACCATCTGGATGTTGATCGAGTAGTCTTGAAAGCCAAGCAAACAAAGAAACAGAAGAAAAAAATCGCAAAGACGTCAATTAGGGGAAATGTAAAAGACAGAGGTTCTGAACAAAAAGAAGAAGAAAAAGAACTATGGGTTCAGATTGATACTATAGAATCTCGGATTAAAGAAATAGACCATATCTTTGCTGATCCTAATTATTATGAAAATAATGATTCGCAGAAGACGACGGATCTGAGTAAGGAGAAAACTGAGCTAGAGAAGCAGTTGAAAGATTTTACATTCGCTTGGGAAAATATGGAAAAACGAAAGGAGACTCCAGAATAGAATCCCGAAATCTCCTTTCGTTAATACTAAAAATTACGACTAGTTTTTTACATATTTTTTGACCATACGAGGACCAACTTCTGCACCATAGATGTTTCCTTCATCGTCTACCATTACACCTTCTGCAGCGGTAGTTCCAGCATTGTCTGGGTCTGGTTCAGGATCGGGTATAAATGCTGTCACTATACCGTCCTTGGCGCTCCCAATACGGATACCCCGTTTCCATCCAGGATTAGCACCCCAAGTATTGTTAGACTCTGAATCGGCCGAGTACAGTATGTCATTCTTATCAATGAATAGTCCACTTGGTCGACCAAACTGAGTCCATGTTGCAATATGGTTACCTTCTTGGTCAAAAATTTGAAGCCTAGCATTTGAACGATCAGCTACGAACAAACGTCCTTGTGAGTCCATCGCTAGAGCGTGTGGGTCCCTGAATTCGCCGTGCTCTTTTCCCGTTCCACCCCAGTCTTTTATGAAAGTCCCATCACTGGAAAATTTTACAACACGATTATTGCCGCCACCCCCGTGACCGTCGACTACGAAGATATCACCATTGGGCGCTACAAGGATGTCAGAAGGTTGGTTGAACGTGGTCTCTCCAAGTGCGGCAACGCCTGCAGTACCCAGACTCATGAGCAATTCCCCTTCTGAGCTGAATTTGTGCACCTGATGGCCGCGTGTTCCATCTCCGCGAGCATCAGCTATCCACACATTGTGTTCGGTGTCTACATAGAGCCCATGAGGCCAAACTATCATTCCTGCCCCGAAGCTCTTTATGAGTTTTCCGTCACGATCAAAATGAAGGATTGGATCCACATCGGGTCGGTCAACGCATGTGTTTTGCCCACAGCGTTCTCCTATCCAAATGGTTCCATTTTGACCTGGATAGATTGCACTTGTTGATCCCCATTCACGACCTTCTGGAAGTTCTCCCCAAAGTGGAATGGTATTATACGGGTTGGGAGCATGGTTCTGTGCTTGGCTGTCGACAACTCCTCCAACAGTCAAGCTGACCAAAACAAAGAATGTTCTGAGTGCTAATGACGACATGACGTTCTCCTGAACTGTAAAGTTACAACCTATGATCTATTTACAAGAATTGTCGATCTTAAAATCTTAATGTTCAACTTATAGATCCCAACTCGCTCGTGCGAGTGTCCAAAAATTGATAGAGACTACCGCCAGAGCCACTATGTAAAAAGTAGTTGGTGTCAGAGTATCTGGTTGAGGAAAAAAAGCCCCAGCGATCAGTCCTGGGAATCTAAATGCTTGTAGTGTCCAAATTGTACGGGCAATCCAGACATTTTTCCAAAAATAAAGTCCTAGAAAGACACTAAGTGCAATGAGGCCTCCGGCGATCAGCCATATTATGGGCGGCCCCAGACGCACTGGCAATATGTTGGCGTCGAACATTACGTACACTGTCGATTCGTATAGGATTGCGACGTATAGGTAAACGAAAGCGGCTTGCTCAAATTTCTTTGTACGTGCAACAGGCCAGGTTTGTTTCATCATGAAGTTAACCTTTTATTGAATCTCAAAATCTTCTGATTCGAGTATTTTGTATAGTGTCGAGATGGGGATATTGTCGATCTAAGAACTCATTTCCCAGAAGCATTATAGAATCCTGGTAGTATACAGGGTCTTCACCGTGCTCGTTATTGAGCAATTGGATCACTTCCATCCCGCTAACAATTTTTCCGATCGGTGGAAATCCGCCGTCACAGCAGGTATCGTAATTCTGATTATCTGCAGTATTGATAAACAATTGGAAGTCACGGGAGTTAGGTCCGCCCCTGGCAAACGAGACTGTACTTCGGACATTACTGGCAATAACGGGTTCATCTTCTATAGGTAGCATTCTCCAAATAGAATCAAGGGCTGGTTGCCCTGAGTAACCAAACTGCACTACGGAAGGATTGATTCGAAAAAATCGTGACCCCGAAAAAAAAGAATGACGAGAGAGGTAATGAATCCGATCGACAGCAAGAGGGGACCAGTTTCGATATAGCATCATCTGGAAATCTCCTACACTTGTCTCAAAGGTCACGGAGAAAGAATCGGGAGCCTGTTGTTCTAGACGAGTTTCAGATGGAGCCCATAGAGCCCGAGACGAGTCACACCCATTTTGTAGGAGAAACACTGAAATTAGTAAGAATTTCCAGGTGGGCGTTTGCTGTAATACCTTTTGTCGGGATCTAACCATAAAACCGTAATCTCGATCCGGCGGTTACTATTTGGTGGTTTTGGTTCAGATCTTTAATGGTTGCGAGGTGTCGCTTAAGCCGTTGTAGGGCTTGCCTGGCTTGAGATTCACTTTCTTGTCCGCTGGCCTGCGAGAGTGATCTGATAGCTAGGAGTGCTTGCGATGAATGTTCGGCTCCTGCGGTAATATCCTCCTTCTGCCAGAATGCCTCGATCTGTTCCATGAGAATCTTGAGCGCATCGGTATCAGAGCCTAAATCGCCCCAGTATTTTTGGTCGATGTGCAGTTCTGCGTCTCCAATGGTAAAATCGATCTCTCTCATTAATGTGCTATAGCCTTCTGTGGTGGGAACGACTTCTTGAGAAAATACCAGGGGCATTGAGAACAGATTTTGCATGGCAAAAATCGCCGTCATCATAAGGATTGAATTCATGCTGTTCGACATGTCACTATTTTTCTCCAAATATAAAGTTCAGAAACATCCTAGGTCTTAGGAATGAAGATTTTAAAGAGGTGGAAATCCTTCTGGTGGTCTACGGTGCTGAGTTTGTTGCTCATATGCGTATGCATATTTGAATAGCAGTCCTTCGTCGTAGGGGCGTGTTACCATCTGGAGTCCAGCAGGGAGTCTGCCGTATGTGAAGCCCATAGGCACTGTAATGGCGGGCATACCCGTTGCTGGAGCCACTAGCTGACTGTTGTCACCCTTGTATTCTTCATTACCCTTGTTTAAGTGAGCGGGCGGGTTCCTCCAAGTTGGATAGATCACAGCATTGATTTGAGCTGCATCCATAGCATCGACTAGGGCAGATAAGTATGCTTGGCGACTCTCATTCTCAAGGTAGTCAGGGCAGCTTGGTTCGCCCTGAGCGGGGTGTATATCCTTCGGTTGGTTCTCGTAGCTCCGCAAGGAATTCTGAGTATAAGAAGAGTATTCTCCACTTTCTAAAACCTCTAGGACGTCTTGGATAGGTGCATCCTTACCCAGTGAGGATAGATACTGATGCATGTCGTAACGAAAACGGCGACAAGACATGTTTTCACGATCAAGTTGTTTCTGTAAGTCAAAATCCAGGGAATCTATGACTTCTGCTCCAAGTGTTCGCAAATCGGAAACAGCTTGTTCAAATAACCTTACGACGGCTGTGTCAGCATCTTCTGCATAGACCATGTCAGGTATTATTGCTATCCTCACCCCTTTGAGTCCGTCGATCTTGAGGAAATCAGTGTAGTCGGCCTGCTTATGTCCACGCCCAGCTTCCGTATAAGGATCGGCAGGGTCGTATCCTGCAACTACGTTAAAAATTCTTGCTGCATCTTCGACAGAGGTAGCCATAGGTCCAGCAATATCTCGATCGAAAGAAAGAGGAATGACACCATCTCGGCTAGTAAGTCCGATTGTCGAGCGTATACCTACAAGAGCTAAATGAGACGATGGCCCTCGGATTGAATTGCCTGTGTCACTTCCAAGCCCGGCCACACCGAGACTGGCTGCTACTCCTGATGCTGTTCCGCCGCTGGATCCTGCTGGAACTCTATCAAGGTCATATGCATTTGCGGTGGTGTCGTAGGATGAGCTGACAGTTTGCCTGGCACTGAAGGCCCATTCTGCCATGTTGGTTTTTGCAAGGACAATTCCGTGGGCTTCACGGATTTTCTGTACCATAAAAGCATCATCGGGAGGATAGTTGTTTAATAATGCAATGGAACCTCCAGTAGTTGGCAAATCGTGAGTATCAAAGTTGTCTTTTATTAACAATGGAGCACAGAACAGGGATCCTAGTTCTTCACCTTGCTGTACCAGAAAATCGATTTCATCGGCTCTTGAAAGTGCATTCGGATTGGTGACTGTGATCGCATTGATGGTTGATTCATCATAAGCGCTGATGCGATCCAAGTAGGTTTGTACGACCATTCGACAAGTTGTTTTCTTCGATAGAATACTCTTTTGGATATCGGCAATCGTTATATCGACGACCTCGATGGGTTTGGGCGCTGGCTCACAAGACAGCATGATCGTTGCTAACCAGATGACAGAGAGCGGTTTCATAAAGACCATCAAGTTGTTTCTAGGGAATGCTTTATCTTTCATTTGTCCATACATCCTCGAGTACATCCACCAGTTGCGAAAAGCTATCACCGCTAACTTCCAGTGTGACTCTGTAGGTTCCAGGTTGTGCTGACGGAGCTTGGTTGCCACCGAAGAAGCCTCCACGGCTCCCTTCTTCCATCGGGGGAGCATTGCCCCTCAGGTCCCAGACAACTCGGTTCAATCCTTTCATTGTGGGACCCTCCATATCTCTGAAAGTCTCACCGGTCCTCAGATCTGTCACTGTAATAGTTACTGTCTCATCTACATCATCCTTCAGATAGTAACTGATATTGGTTCCCGCAGAAGCATTCTGTCCTTGCCAGATCTTAGCACCTGTGACGGATCTAGAAAATCTTCGATCCTGTTTCCAAAGTACTGCTTCTCGAGGCTGGAAGAGATGGATGTCCATCTCTAGGATTTGACTGGTTAAGCCCTGTAAGGGGGTAATGTCATCGATTATTTGGATACTACGGCCGTGAGTTGCAAGTACCAGGTCATTGTCCCTAGGGTGCACTAGTACATCATCTATCCGGGTTGTACCGAGATTGTTCATAAATCGCTGCCAGTTCTCACCTTCATTCAGTGAGATATAGAACCCAAACTCGGTACCTGCGTATAGGAGATCGTGATTGTTAGGGTCCTCGCGTATTGTACGAACATTTCCGAACTGAGGCAGGTCAGAGCTTATAGATGTCCAAGTTTCTCCGAAATCATGAGTCGTGTAGATGTAGGGCCTTAGGTCATCACTGCGGTGACCATCCAGAGAGGCATAGGCTGTAGCTGGATCCGCGTGAGATGCCTCTACTCTGGAGACATAGTAGTTCTGGGTACCTCCCGATATGTTTCTTCCTACTTCAGTCCAGGTGGAACCTCCGTCTCTACTCATTTGTATATTTCCATCGTCTGTACCTACCCAGAGAAGGCCTGGCGAAAGGGTTGATTCACTGATGGAAACGATAGTACTGTACTGGTTGACACCATCATTTCGGGAAACGATACACTCCTGTCCCCGAATCCAAGGTCTACAACGCGGGAGAGAGTTATACTGACCCATTATCTCTATTTCGTCTTTGGTTACATTCTTGGTGAGGTCAGGACTCATCGTCCATGTTTCACCTTGATCTAAAGATCTAAAGAGTCGATTAGATCCAGCAAAAATCACTTTTTGGTTGTGTGGCGACAGGATAAACGGAGTATTCCAGTTCCACCGTATTTCTAGATCTTGAGATGGTGTAGGGCTGATATTGGAATCCTGATCATTCCTGGGTGGTTGAGGCCGAATACTCGACTGTTCCCCAGATTCTAGATTTACTCTACGGATATTCCCATTTTGAGATTCACTGAAGATCTGTTGGTGGTTGGTTTGGTCCACTGCTGTATAGAACCCGTCTCCTCCTCCTACACGATACCAATCTTCGGACAATATCTGTTCACCTCGGACTGAACTGGGACCACACCAGGAGCCGTTATCCTGAAGTCCTGTACACACATAATAGGGTCGACGCATGTCGACGGAAGCGTGGTATGGCTGGCCGACTTCCCAGTTTCGAAAGGATTCCCAATTCTTCCCTTGGTCATAACTAACATCCAATGAACCGTCGTTTCCGATCATGATATGATCACTGTTCTCTGGATTGATCCAAAGCGCATGTTGATCAACGTGTCCATAACCTTCCAGTGTCTCGAAGTTTTGTCCTCCATCAGTGGATTTGTGGACTCGTTGGTCAACTGTGTAGACCAAATCAGGGTCCATCGGGTCCACTCTTATTTGACTGAAATACATAGGTCTTCCGTTTTCATTACTTCTAAACTCCCAGGTATTTCCTTTGTCTGTTGATCTCCAGATGCCGTTGTATTGTGGGTCATCGGGGAGAGCGTCCTCTTGTGACAGACGCTCTTGTTCAGCTGTTTCTTCAGCAGACAAAGCATTTTCTTTGTCTGGAGCCACTTCGATTTGAGCATAAATAATGTCAGGATCTGCCTGGGTATTTGCCAGGGCGATTCGCCCCATTGTACCGTTGGGGAGTCCGTTTCCCTCTATCCTCGACCAACGTTCTCCTCCATCAGACGAATGCCAAATGCCACTTCCAGGGCCTCCTCCAACAAAACAACAAGCTGTTCTCCTACGCTGGTAAGTAGCAGCAAATAGCACGTCTGGATTTGAGGGGTCAATGATGAGATCAGTAGCACCAGTATTTTCATCAACGTAGAGTACCTTTTCCCAGGAATCCCCTTTGTTTGAAGTTTTGTATATACCCCTTTCCACGTTGGGCCCAAACAGATGACCGTTGGCAGCTACCCAGGCTACGTCAGGGTCACTTGGGTGTGTCACAATTCTACTGATTGATTGCGTCTCTTCTAGACCGACTAACCCGAATGTTTCCCCACCGTCTGTCGAGAGATAAACGCCTGCTCCAAAAGAGGAGCTTTGGCGATTATTGGATTCACCCGTTCCTACCCAAACGATGTTTGCATCCGATCCACTAATCGCTACAGCACCAACAGACGCCGTAGGATGAGTGTCAAAGACGGGCTTAAAGGTGATTCCATTATTCGTGGTTTTCCAAAGACCTGCAGTGGCGAAACCGACAAAAAAGACATGTGGATTATCTTTTGAAACAGCTATATCATCGACTCTACCACCCTGACCGATAGGTCCGATACCTCTCCAGGCAAATGATTTCAGAATGTTGTTGTCCGACTGATTGATTGCCGGGTTTTGGGTTGTTTCTTGACTCTCAATTGGTAAGCTGAAAAAGATACTGGAAAAGATGAGAGCAATTCCTAATCGAACTTCACGACTCCTAGTGGTACCAAACATAGTTTTGATCCTTGTATATGTAGTCATCAGGATGATAGTAAGGTCAGATTTCTCCTCTGTTTAGAAATCTTCACTGGTAATTCTTCTCTGTTCATTCTCTGGTCCTTTCAGGTGTACATCCAGCCATGCCGTCCACCGACCCCATAAGTCGAGAAGTGTCTCTTTAGTCGCTGGTCCGTGGTCTTCAAATGGATAGAGGTACATGGCAGCTTTCTTGCCCAATCCATTTAATGCATGAAAAAGTCTTGGCGAATGGTCGGGTGCGGTACCTACATTTTGGTCATTCATTCCATGGTACATGAGCAGAGCACCAGTGAGGTTGTTAGCGTAGACAAACGGAGACATTCCTAAATATACCTCTTTGGCGTCCCAGAAAATCCGTCTTTCACTTTGGAAGGATAGAGGCGTAAAAGTCCTATTATAATTCCCATCCCCGGCGATGCCTGCCTTGAAGAATGGTGTGTGTACCATGGCGTTTACAGTGCCGAAAGCACCGTAAGAGTGCCCTCCTAAACCCAACCGCTTTCGATCGATGATTTCACGCTCATCTAGCTCATCTATTACGGCGGCTAAATTATTACGCAGATCGTGCTCATAGTTATTATTCATTTGGCCAGGTTTACCGACGATTGGTGTATCTGGTTCGACGACGGCATAGCCCATTCTTGTCATGTACTGAATCGATCTAGTGCCAAAGTTAGGGAAGGCGTTCTTATTGTAAGTTCTTCCAGCTTCGTCATAGCTCTCTTGATCTTCGTATTCCCTGGGATAGAACCAGAACATGGCAGGTAGGCGGGTTCCGGGGTTGTAATCTGCAGGCAACAGGACGTTGACCATGAAGTTGAATCCGTCTGGACGTTCTACAACGAATCTACGTCTGGGGGCGTTGGTCAAATCTGGAGTGTAATCGATATTCGAGGTTAGTTGCGTGCGCCTGCCGTTTACTAAGAGATGTGACTGAGAAATTTCGGTTGGAGTCTCTCTCGAAACTACGAATTGTTCATCGTCTACACTGAGGACTGAAACAATTCGTTCGTATTGGTCTTGGTTGCTGCTCTCATAGACCCTTTCTTTTTTCCCAGTCAAAATCTCTACTTTATCGAGGAAATTTTTAGGTCCTTGTTGCATTGGGTCAGTGTTGTAGTTGTGACCGTAGAAGAAGACATGTTTTCCGTCGACAGAAGTCTGCACTACACCATTTCCTGTATCTGAAGATCCCCGACGGTTGACGATAGGGACTTTGCCGTTAGCCATTAGTAGAGACCCTGGATTAGAATAGAAGTCGTCCGATTCGTACTGTGCCAGGACGTATTTTTTGCCAGCATCACTCAAGTCAATGGCGTATTGCGTTATCTGATTCTGGTCATCTTCGCCCTCAGCACTTTCGGTAACAAAGAGCATTTCATAGTCATGGGAAAAACTATGGCTGGATATATCAGAGGCACTTTGATAGAGGACCGATATATCTGAATCTTCGAAAGGAGGTGCCCAGAGTAGCACCCGGTCATTGCTGTTTTCATCTTCGTCGTCCTGCTTTTCACGTTGCAGATAAGTCAGACCGCTGGCGTCCTCTGTCCATCTGATTTGTCGTTTTTGTAAGACGTCTCCACTGCCTGCTACTCCGGGAGCGGAAGGTCTTCGGTCTCCTAATCCAGTATTCATCTCAGTTGTTTCTAGATCAGCCAATAGATTGCCAGATCGGCTCCAAAGTTGCTCGACACGGCCGAAATTGTTCACGGGCACTATATAGCTGAACGGTTTCTGCAAAAGCTCTACTCTGGAGTACTGTCCATTGGAAGCGAAATCGAAACCGTAGATCATCGCTGGGTTACCGACTTTCTCTGTGTCACCGTTTTCAACATTTATCGTGACTAGTTGACCTGTAGCATGCCATTCTAGCAATTCCTCGTCGTGTGGAGTCGCCATAAGGCTCGCATAAGTCCGCAACATGTTCTCACCATCTTGGGTTTGTTTCACTTGTGGCCCAGTCGGAACCATACTAGGCATCGGTTTGCCTGATCGTCCACTTGGAATAACTACGGTTGCGATTTCTTCTCCATCTCCAGTCCATTCGAAGTTTGTGACTAAGTTGGCTAGGACAGGAAGATTCGTAAGTTTTCTGGTATCGCCAGTTTCAGGGTTCCCCAGATAGATATGGGTTTCATTAGAGTTGTGAACAAAAAAAGCAAACCTGCTTCCATCGGGTGAAAAAGTAGCATTAGAAATGCGAGAACCACTGGGTATTTGTACTGAGGTTTTGGATCCATCTGAGGCAGAGATGATGTCTATGCCGACGTTGGAACGGATAGTCAGATTACGGTGTCGATTTGCAGAGTAATCAAAGAACTGTCCGCCTAGTTCGTCGAAGTCCTTTGAGAAGCGGTCCATAGTTACTGGCCCGTCACTGATTTCGTGAAGAAACCAGAGTTTGTTTGCACTGACATCCGACAAAGTCAAATTGAGATAGCGAGGAGCTAAAACAGCATCAGATATGTCATTAGGAGGATTGACAAAGGATTTGTCGTCTAGGATCTGTTGTGCGTCCCAAGCTTGTTGGCTGTTTTGCGCCTGGACCACAGATACAGATGGGATGAACGAGATAAAGAAGTAGGCCAAGGCTATTAGGGCTCTGGGAAACACTGCTTTGCAAATTGAGATATCTCGGCGACATTGGCTCATGCTTATTTCCTCTTTGTGTACGTTTTTATAAGACTTTTATCATAGCGAGTCTGACTTAGTTCATCTTTTCGACGGACAGAAAAAATTGGGGTGTGAGAGGAGTTCCACAAGGGGTAGCGTTGTAGCTCTTGTGAAGTAAGGAGGAATCACTGTATCAATTAGTGACATTATATGGCGGATTTACTGCGTTTGATCTTGTATTTTTTCAGCCATTCCTCAGTTAGACAGCAATAATTTATCATAATGTGGGGATTTTAGGTTACTCAGATGAATGAGTCGGACAGAAAGACAAAATTGCTTCGTGAGATAGGGTTGACGGGCCTAGTGGCAACAGGGGTCTGCTCTATGATGGGCGCCTCTATAAACGTGGTGCCTATAATGATACAGCGGAGTGTCCCAGGGATTGGGTCCTCGGTAGTAGAGGCCTACCTGTTTTCGATCATTCCTGCCAGCTTAGCGGCTCTTTCCTATGCGATCCTCAGTTCAGCGATGCCTAGAGCAGGAGGAAGTTATGTATACGCCAGTCGCGCCTTAAATCCCTACATAGGTTTTGTGGCCAGTTTTTCCCAATGGTTTGGTCTTTCCATTGCAATAGGGGTGATATCGTATCTGATAGTTCCTTTTTTTCGGGATGTATGCTTGGTCCTGGGATGGCTAGAATTGGCCAGTACTCTTAACGCAGGACCAGTCAGGGTTTTCCTCTCACTAATAATATTGTGGAGTTTCGTTGCTCTGAACTTGAAAGGAGTTCGGATTTATGAGAAAACATTAGTTCCACTTATGCTGATAATGTTTGTGTTGGGTAGTGTAGTGATAGTCTCAGGATTTCTTTTCGATCACCAGGATTTTATCTCAGCCGTCTTTCAAGAATCAGGGTATGTAATTCCTGATCCTGAAATCTCTAGACTGGGGATCTCAGATTATTTGGCAGCGTCAGCCATACTTTTTACGAGTTTTATAGGTTTTGATTCCATTGCCCAGGCCGGTGGAGAAGCTCGAAATCCAGCTCGGAATTTACCATTAGCTATCGGCATGGCTGTGGCGATAGTCGGCATTTTTGATATGCTATTCACGGCAGCCATTTATCATGCAGTGCCCTGGAGTTATATCGCTGAGAAAGCTCAATCTCAGGATCTTACAGCCCCCGGACTTTTAGGCCAGTTACTTCCTGATGGTTTGACGGTTGCGATCATTCTGGGAGCGGCCGTCGCTTTATTAAACGATCTTCCAGCGATGTTATTATCTGTTTCTAGGTTAATGTTCTCGTGGGCACAAGATGGAATTGTTCCGTCGAGAGTAGCCAAGATAGACAAAGGATCGGGTGTTCCTCGAGTAGCCACAATACTCAGCGGTTGTATGGCTTCCATTGGGATAGTAGGGAGCTATTTAGCCAGCGATTTCTTTCTGGGAATAGATATCCTAGTCACCTCAATGCTCGTCAATTTTATTGTTATGTGTTTAGCTGTTTTGGCTTTGCCAAAACGAAATCGAGAAATTGCTAACAAGGTTACTGTCTTGAATTCATGGGCGACTAGAAAGGCAGTGGCACTATTTGGAATAGTGTTATTAACATTATTTCTGGTTGTCCATATTTGGAAAGATTTAAACAACGATTTAATTGCGTGGTATTTCCATTCCACATTTGTATGGCTCTTAGTGATGGGAATAGCGACTTTCATTTATTTGTATGAGGTTAGTCGTCTTAAGAATAAGGGGATTAGTATCAATGAAGTCGTTTCTAACTTGCCTCCGGAATAACTCGTGAAGAATGTTGTGGAGCGTATCGACCTAGGTCCAGGATTGGAAATATCACGAGTTTTGACTGGTCTTTGGCAGGTAGCGGATATGGAGCGACTTGGAAGCCTGGATACTAAGGAAGCTATCGAAGCTATCAATGGCTACGTGGAATCGGGTTTCACTACCTTTGATATGGCGGATCACTATGGATCCGCCGAAGTGATTCTAGGAGAATTTCTCCGTGAGTTTCCTAGACTGGACATTCAATTGTTGACTAAATGGGTGCCGAAACCCGGCCTAATCACCCGCGAAGATACCAGATCAGCGATCCAGAGATCTTTAGAGAGACTGTGCGTGGACTCTATTGATCTCTTGCAATTTCATGCCTGGAGCTATGCCGATCCAATTTGGCTGGAAAGTCTATTTTGGTTGCAAGAATTAAAAGAAGAAGGATTAATCGAGCAGCTAGGAGTAACTAATTTTGACACAGTACATCTCAAAATGGCACTGCGGAGCGGTATCAAGATTGTTTCGAACCAAATCTCTTATTCAGTAATTGATCAGAGAGCTAAGAAGGACATGACTGACTTTTGTCAGGCGAATCAGGTGAAGTTGCTTGCCTATGGAACCTTGGCAGGCGGATTTCTTTCTGAAAAGTGGTTGGGAGTTCCCGAGCCTGAGGAAGGACAATTAAAAAAGTGGTCGCAAATGAAATACAAACGATTTATTGAAGTTGGAGGGGGGTGGGAACTTTTCCAAAAGATTTTGTATCGTTTGCATGAGATGGCAAAGAGTTATGATGTCTCGATAGCTAATGTAGCGGGACGATATATTCTAGAGGATCCAGCAGTCGGTGGAATTATTATTGGGATGAGAACAGGAGACAACGAACATATTTGTGAGAATTCGCAAATTTTCAACTTCGAACTTTCGGAGGCTGACAGGTCTGTGATAACCGATGCCTTGGAAGTTTTTGGAATGATTCCGGGTGATTGTGGAGACGAATATCGAACCGCTCCATTTCTGACCGCATCAGGGGATCTAAGCGATCATTTTGAAGATGCTCCGGCACCTTATATCAAGAAGAAACTTTCTACTAAAAGAGCTGTGGTTACTTCAGGCACATCCTGGGAGGACATAGGGGGGTACTCTAGAGCGATCAGGATTGGCGATCAGATTTGGATTTCTGGAACTACAGCAACGCAAGGTGTACGTAGGATTGGAGGAAATGATCCTGAATCGCAGGCTCACTTCATTATAGATAAAATCGAAGGAGCTCTGGTGTCTCTGGGCGGATGTTTACAAGACGTTGTCAGAACCAGAATCTATCTTCGAGATATTGCAGACTGGGAGGTGGTAGCTAGGGTGCATGGAAAACGCTTCGGAGATGTCGCGCCTGTAAACACGTTGGTTCAGGCTGGACTAGTAGGTGGAGAATATTTGGTTGAGATCGAAGCTGATGCTTTCGTAGAGAACAACTAACCATACTACAAGAATTCACTACTACCACGAAGAAATACAGGACATAGACAGGAGAGGATATGAGCGTAGTGTCGACAGAGGAAATTCGAGGGCATTTTCCAGCTTTACAAAGGACCCATGCGGGTTATCCTGTGGGGTATTTCGATGGACCAGGGGGAACGCAAGTGCCAACCGAAGTCATCGAAGCTTTCACTGATTACTTATTGCGGCATAATGCAAATACAGATTGGAAGTATCCTAGCAGTATAGAAACGGATCAGTTTCTAAAGGAAGCAAGGGTGACATTCGCAGACTTTTTGAAATGTTCTGAAAGAGAGATTGTCTTTGGAAATAACATGACCACTCTTACTTACCATTTAAGTCGGACCCTGGGGAAACTGTGGGGTCCGGGAGATGAGATCATAGTTACCCAGTTGGATCACCAGGCAAATCAAGCACCTTGGCATAGCCTGGAGGAAGAATACGGCGTAACGGTCCATACCGTACCAATGCTCGCAGAAAATGGGAAATTAGATTGGGATACTCTAACAGAGTTGTTTACTCGGCGGACTCGACTTCTGGCCATAGGAGGAGCTTCCAATGCGTTGGGGACTGTAAATGACTTAGATCAAGCAGCACGACTGTGTCGATCATTTGGAGCTTATTTTTTCGTTGATGCTGTCCACATGGCTTCCCATATGCTGATGGACGTGGTAAAGACAGATTGTGATTTTTTGGCTTGTTCTAGTTACAAATTTTATGGTCCGCATGCAGGTATTTTATACATTCGAAAAAATGTTGGAGAGTCTCTGATGCCTCCTCGGCTACCTTGTGCAAAAGATTATTTACCAGAGTCATTTGAGACAGGGACATTGAATCATGAAGGGATAGTAGGAGCAGCAGCAGCAGTCGACTTTTTGGCAGGGTTGTCAGAATCAAACGGATCTCGTCGTGATCGATTGGAGGCAGTATTTAGCACCTTATATGCTAGGAGTCATAGATTGTTGGGATTTCTTTGGGACGGGTTGCAAGAACAAAGAGGAGTTCAGCTTTATGGCCCTGGCCCTGGTGAAGAGCGAACCCCAACGATCGGGTTCACTGTTAAGGGAGTGGACTCCTCTACTGTAGCAGAACGACTGGCTAATGATTTTGGTTTATTCCTGTCACATGGAGACTTTTATGCCACAGGAGTAACCGAGGCTCTCGGACTAGGGCAGCAGGGACTTGTCAGGGCCGGTTGTGCCTGCTATACCAATGAAGACGAAGTCGAAAGATTAATTAAAGGAGTGGCTGCTTTGTGCTCCTGACCTCTCCTTCGAATCCAGGTTTCGTTCGTTATCTACATTATCTCCAGTAGTTCCAACTCAAATATCAGAGTGGCGTTTGGGCCGATGTCTCCACCTGCACCAGTGGCACCGTAGCCGAGTTCAGAAGGTATGAAGAAACGATATTTACTACCCACGGACATCAGTTGTAGCCCCTCACCGAAACCGGCTATCACTCCCTGCACTCCAAAAGTCGCTGGTTCACCTCGATCATAAGAGCTGTCAAATTCGGTGCCATCGAGCAGTGTTCCGCGGTAGTGAACTCTTACCTGGCTAGTATTTTCTGGTTTTGCACCAGTGGCTTCTTCAAGAATTTCGTATTGCAGGCCACTGTCAGTAACTGTCACTCCTTCAACTAGAGCATTTGCCTCAAGAAAAGCTTCTCCTTCCTCTGCATTCTCCAAACCAGTAGCCTCCATGTTAGTTCGTTCTTCTTCTTCAGCTTTCTGTACAATACGCTGACCTGCTGCTGCCTGCTCTGCCATAGGTACAGCTGGCTCTATCCCACCGAGCACGTCTTCTATTCCACGAAAGAGTTTGTCGAGCTCGAGGTAGTTTTTCATAGGTAGAAGGGAGTTGCCGATTTGCTGTCCAAACCCGTAGCTGGCCAGCTCTTCATCGCCATTCAATGAAACCGGTGCTCCTTGATCTGTACTACCTTCGCAGCCATAAAACAGGAAACAGATAACAACCAAGAAATATGTAAAATAAGATTTCATTTGACACCTCAGGTCAGGGTCGTTGTAGTAGTCAGTTTTCCCTATACTAAACGGCCGATAGCGCATTGTGTTGCCGAAAGATATACAAAAGAAGGGAAATCTTGTCTAGGTTTGACTCTTTTTTAAAAATCGTTTAGTCAGCTGTATGGTTCGGTCATCGCCGTCCTTCTTTGCCTTAGTTAACAAGAGGCCTATGTATCGACGCAGACGCGGATCCCCCCATTTATACCCGGTGGCCATTTCAGCACTTTTTGTCTCGCCGAGATTGGCTCCCTGTATCAAAGCTGAGGCTGCCGCTTCGTCAAACCCTTTTGATTTTGGATCTGGAAGATCGTATCGGATTGCTGGAGGAGGATCAGAGTCCTCTTTGACGAATGCTCGCGACATATTTTGGTCTCCAGTATACGTCTTACTCCAAATGCAGGGTCCAAGAAGGACGAACTGCTTATATTCCAAGCCAGTAGTTCAGTTTAACGATGATACGGTCGTCTGGTGCAGAATCCAATAACGCTTCAAAATTTCTATCAAAGTGGAAATCCCCTAAGGCTAGATAGGAAGTTTTCTTGCGTTGCCAGACAAGAAATAATGTAGATCCAGGCTTGTACTCCCACCTAAACACGGCGTTTCCTATTAGTGACGTCAGATTGATGTCGCGGTCTGAGAAGGAGTAATCCACCACATTGTCGCTATTGAAGTCGAGGTGATTTTTTATTGAACCGTTTGTTTGTTCTTCTCGGCAAAGGCTACCATTCTGACAAATTATAGATGTGCCAGAAGATATTGGATCACCCTCTTTAAAGTAGGTAAAGTCATACGTTCTTGGAGATTTGAGTTGTTTATAGTGGGTATAGTCGGCGGAGGACATGAACGGCTGTGCGTAAAGTTGAAAGGACATGCTTGGTGAAAAGATCCAACTAACTCGTGTAGCCATCTCTAACGTGTGTCTCTCTAGGTCGGCAAAAATATATCGGTTTCCGTAGGTTTCAGCATACGGAAGGGTTGAAGTGACGGCGACATATTGTTGAGCCATTGTTTCCGAAGTCATACTAGGCTCAACAGACATTTCGAATTGTGGTGATGGACGGATTCTAACAGTTCCATAGAATTTTAACTGATCTCCAGAATTTTTACGTCCAGCTCGGTGACTAAAACCGCTTTTAAGAAAGAAGGTTTTTCGTGCATCGGTACTTAAGTTTCCTCTAATATTGAAACTCCCCGGATCTTCCATTACGGGACCACCGCGAGTCAGTGCGAAATTTCGATGGTCGGAACTGTAAGTGAAATTCATTTCACTTTTCCATTCATTGATAAAAGTGGTTTTAAAGCTGAGATTGCCGGTCCCAGAAGCTCTTGATGCTTCCCATGATTCCCACGAACTGTAGTTATCGAGAGCTTCGTGACTCCAACTAGAGGCTGCCCAGAATCCGATGTTATAAGATTTGTACCATGAACTTGGGAAAATCTCCTTGTAATTCCATCGGGTACCCCCAGATAGTTTCTCTCGAGAACGGCTGTACCCCAAATCATTGACTTCGAAACCTGGACTCAGCTCCCCCAACCAAAATCCTCCCGTAAAGTGCTCACCGTTTTGACGGTTTAGCTCTATCTGCCAACGTCCACCACTCATCGAGGTGGCTGAAGAATCGACAGCCAGGCGAGTGGCGTCGGGTCGTTGAAAATAGTGGTTACTGGAAGTTTGGATACGCGTGATAGAACTCTCGCTTCCTCTCAGCTGGCTGGTCGCCACAGAACCTTCAACGGACCAATCCCTATCATGCCACTGATGTTGGAAATGTAGCCCTCCAGTCAGGGCATTTTTGGGAAGGAAGTCGAATGTGTCATCTCTGGACAAATCTCTGTTGACTGCTGTAAAGAGAGCACCGATTTGGGAGGCTCCTCCATTGAGATCTTTTTGTACTTTCAGGGCACCAAATTGGGATTGAGGTTCGGCTCTGAATTTTTCAAAACGGTCTTCGTTGGCATAGAATGCTTCGCCTGTTTCTTCGCCCACAGAAGCTGCTAGTAGTCCTATCGACACACCTGAATCAGTTCTTCCAGTTAACTTCATCGCTCCATCGATGGTTGCATCAAGTGGAATGCGATTGAAATCAGAACCGCCTGGAGGGCTTCCATGAGGGACTCTTCCTATCCGCCGAGAGTAGTAGAGCTTGTCTCCAGGAGACCTCGACAATGGGAAATCGAAGACTTGTGCATCTTCAACAAAGAAAGGACGACGTTCGTCGAAACGTGTTTCGAATTCGGAGAGGTTGATCTCGGCAGGGTCTGCTTCGATCTGTCCAAAATCGGGGTTGACTGTAGCATCGATAGTGAATGCGGAACCTAGTCCTAACTTTAGATCGGTGCCAATTCTTCCGATGTTTTCAGATCCGTCAAAGAAAGGATTGCCCTGTTCGGCTTCAGCTTTGTGTAAGCTACTTGAAAGGTATGGGCGCACCTCAATTCTGCGAGAATTCTTTGGTATCTTGACGTTCTCTAAGATTCCAAATTGGCTGACATAACCAGTTCGCATTTGAGAGTGAAGTGCAAAATAACTCCATTCATTTTCAACCATTCGACGACGAGAAGATTGGAAGCCCCATGTTTGGTTGGGTTCGCTTGAGTCGTAGCGGATTTGAGATAAAGGTATTTTCATTTCTGCTGACCAACCCCGGTCGTGATGATGTACGGCTGATTCCCAAACAGCATTCCATGCCTGATCTTGCTGGGAATCATTGTAGAAGTATTTGTCAAATTGGACGTTAGCTGCTGATACTCGAAAATAGTAACTAGTGCGTCGATCGAAGTTGGGGTCGAAAGCTACATTTATAAAATCGTACTGACCTTCTGTGTCTCTCCGTACCAAATTTTTATCAACAACGGATGGGTCAGACTCGTACATCTGGGCTCCCACGTAGATAAATTTTTCTCCAATTAATATTCGGACTTCGGTTTCTTCCAGAGCTTTCTTGCCCTCGTAGGGTTTGCCCTGGATGTAATTAGAACCAGGCGATGCTTGTTGCCAGGACAGTTCATCCAGTCTGCCATCCAGATCTATTTCTCCCACTAGTACTCCAGCACTCATGGTGGGCACATTGTCCTGTGCTGACAGGAGAGAGGTTAGTGCAAAGACTCCAGACGCAGCGATTATTATTGAAAATGAGGAGTGTTTGAGATTCATTATGGTGTGATTGGTTCATATCGGAGAGAAGTGGTCATCCACCTTAATCCATTCAACGAAAAAATCCAAGTATTGGGTTTAGTCATGTTTCCAAGCTTAGTTCTTCTTGCTTTTGAAGTCGCTCATCTAACATCACCAGTCAATTTGTTCACGGAATGACTAACAATCAAAGCTAAAATCCCAAAAGCTCCTGTGGTCATAGCGACGGTACGAAACAATTCAAAAGGTTGCAATGTTTCAAGGCTTCCGGCAACGAGACCTGCAAAAAGATTTCCTAAGGCAGTGGCGACAAACCAGATTCCCATCATCTGTCCGACTCTGCCTCTGGGAGCGAGTTTGGTGATCGAGGAAAGTCCTACAGGTGAGAGTGCCAATTCCCCTACTGTGAAGAAGAAGTACATTACGACCAGCCAAGCGGGTGACACTGGGGATAAGCTGGCGTTGACCGCACCCCAGGCTATCACAAAGAAACCTGTGGAAAGACCTAGAAGCCCAAGTCCAAATTTGACTGGAATGGAGGGGTTGGCATTTCGTGATGATAGCCAAATCCAAAGAGAAGCAAAGATTGGCGAGAAAATGATTATAAATCCGGAGTTGACTGATTGAAGGAATCCAGCTGGCATCAGCCATCCGAAAATATTACGATCGGTGAGATTTTGAGCAAACAGGTTAAGGGATGATCCAGCCTGCTCAAATCCGGACCAGAAAATGGCCGACAGTAGGAATAACCATAGGATAACCCAAAGACGTTTTATTTCTTCTCTATTATGGCCCCCAAGGATTATGAGATAAGCGAAGTAGAGTGCCACAATGATGAGAATAGCTGTGCCTAATCCAGTCGCTATTTGGGTCAAAGATAAGGGGATAAATCCAGTCGAAACCATATATGAAAAAATTGCGAGCAATCCTAGAAATAATGTTAAACCACTCCAAAATTTGCGAGCTTTTCCGCTTAATTCTTGATTGGAAAGGGTTGTTTGTAGGAGTCCAGCGTCTCCGAGGTGTGACATTCCGGATCTGAATTGGAGCAGGCCAAACACCATACCTATACCAGCGAGAGAGAAACCCCAGTGCCAGTTGTAGTTTTCTCCGAGGAATGAACAAAGTACAGGTCCGATCAAAGCTCCTATGTTGATGCCAGTATAGAAGACTGAGAACCCCGCATCTCGAGCGGCGCCTCCATCTGGGTAAAGGTCGCCGACGATGGCACTAATGTTTGGCTTAAGGAAACCAGTTCCAACGATAATTAGTCCAAGCCCAGTATAGAATGAGAGCATCGAAGGTATTGCCATACTGAAATGTCCCAAAGCGATTATCCAGCCACCCACATAAACTGCTTTTCTCTGCCCCCATAGATTGTCAGCGATCCAGCCACCAGGTAGAGCAAGGAGATAGACTAGAGCTGTGTACAAACCATAAATCGCCGAAGCTGTACCTACATCGAATCCAAGCCCAGGGTTGCTTCCAGCTGTACTGGTCGTCATAAAGAGTATAAGAAGGGCCCTCATACCATAGTAGGAAAAGCGCTCCCACATTTCAGTATAGAAAAGTATGGACAATCCTCGAGGTTGCCCGAGAAATGTCTTTTCAGGTGGGTTCTGGCTTAAGTCAGCCGTGTTCGCATTAAAAGTGTCCAAAATCACTCCAGTTTCGGTCAGAGTCATTGTTTTTTAGGATGGCGAATGAAACAGTATTGTATCCCATAGTCGCTAGATTCGATACCTCAGGATGCCTTGTAAAGACTTTATAAAGACTTTTATAAAGGTTAAATTGTACGGTCCATATTGGGGGGTTTAACGTTATCTTAGTTAGATGAGTCATCTTTCTAGATTTGGGAGATCCTTTTGGATGTTTTAAGGGTAAATGTAGAGATGACCAGGGTGCTTATCAGGCCCGTTTCTTTGGAGTAAATAGAGTGCCTAAGATCGCAGCATTGTTTATACTTGCTGGACTTTCCATCCCGTGTAATGGACTATTCGCCCAGGATACTACTGAACCTGTCCTCCAAGCTCTGCAGCTATCGGATGGTGCAGATATTATTATGGATGGTCAGATTTTAGAAGAATTCTGGGGGATGGCTGTTCCCATAAGCGATTTCACGCAGCAGGAGCCAGTTGAAGGAGGCGTACCTTCAGAAAAAACAGAGATTAGAGTGGTGTTTGATCAGGACAATCTCTATATAGGTGCGATTATTTATGATGACCCTGACGGTATCCTCGCTTACCAACTAGAGCGAGATGCTTCTCTAGGAACAGATGATCGGTTCATGTGGATCTTGGATACATTCAGGGACGGACGTACTGGTTATTTCTTTGAGATAAATGCAGCAGGTTTGATGGGCGACGGTTTGATGGGTGGAGGTGGAGGTGGTCGTATGGGTGGTCGTGGCGGTTTTGGAGGAGGGTCGAACAAGGCATGGGATGGAATATGGGAAGCACAAACTAGTAGGCGACCCGATGGTTGGTCTGCAGAAATTAGGATTCCATTTCGCACATTGAACTTCGATCCGAATACTGAGGATTGGGGGATTAATTTCCAGCGAACAGTTAGAAGGAAAAACGAGGAGATCCTCTGGAGGGGATGGCGGAGAACAGAAGGTCTGTTTAGGCCGATCTTTGCCGGGGTTATGACTGGTCTCAAAGATATGTCACAAGGTCTGGGCTTAGAAGCGAAGCCTTCTGGCATCGTCAGTTACAGAAATACACCTGCAGATGTTAAATCTACGAGCTACCCTAGAGATGTCAGTTTGGATCTTGATTACAGCATTACCTCAAGTTTGCGGGCCTCATTTTCTGTAAACACAGATTTCGCTGAAGTAGAAAGTGATAATCGCAGAGTTAATTTAACCCGCTTTTCAATCCGTTATCCTGAAAAGAGGGACTTCTTCTTGGAGGGATCGGGAGTGTTTTCCTTTGCACCACGAAGCAGTCCTTCTCCTTTTTTCTCCAGAAATATTGGAATTAAAAATGGGCAAGCTGTTCCAGTTAGCTATGGCGCTCGAACGACAGGTCAGGTTGGAGCCTATGAAGTGGGATTTTATCAAATCGGAACTGGTTCTAAGTCCTGGACTGCTGATGAGAAAACAAACTTTGTTCCAGAAGAACAATTTACTGTAGCTAGGATCAAGAGGCGCGTATTCGAGCAATCTACTATTGGGGCAATCTATACCCGCCGAGCTAGTGAAGCTGAGTCCGATGGAACTATACTGGACGATCGTCATACGGCAGGGGTTGATTTGCAACTCAACTCACGGAGTTTCTTGGGGAATAA
>TARA_B110000116_G_scaffold120271_1_pt1 | contig 32368 bp, 29 predicted proteins | sample TARA_B110000116 | Tara Oceans TARA_B110000116 (sample SAMEA4397355) | marine metagenome | biome: Polar Biome; feature: [ZZZ] marine water layer (ENVO:01000295); material: water (ENVO:00002006), including particulate matter (ENVO:01000060) such as... | depth 199 m
TTCGACCGTTCGGCAGAACTCGATGACGGAGAGAGAGGAGGGCTGCCTGGGCACTGGATGAGCGTTCTAGTATCCTATGCCGACCCTTACCTCGACTGGGATGACGAACTTATCCAAAACGAATACGAACGGGTAATCGAAACCGCATTCCCACAAGCACCCGCAATCGTCTCATTCCATGTCATCCGCAACAAGCACGCAACAACATCTCTGCGAACCGGCGCACAACGCCTGCGCCCAGACCCGCTCGACGCAGGAGAGGGGGTCATACTCGGTGGAGATTGGATAGACATTGATTGGCCAAGCACAATGGAGGGAGCGAGCAGGGCAGGACTCACCGCAGCAGCAGGCCTGCTTGAGCAGAGAGGTACTGCAGAATTCAGAGGCTGGAAGCACGACTCAGAGTGGCCCGACTGGCCTGAATCACCACGGAGAGGAGCCGAGGGTTGGAGGGAGTGGTAGGTGCTCCTAAGTGCGAAGGACTCAACAAATGAGCCAAAGTGGCCAGACCGGGTGAAGTGATGGCAGAAGTAATCAATTCGCACATCGATGGCCTACTCAAAGCCACATCACGCTCATTCCACTTGACCCTCACAACGCTTCCCAACACCGTTCGTGACCAAGTGGGACTACTCTACTTGCTCGCTCGCCTTGCGGACACAATTGCCGACTCGAAGACTGAAAATGCGGAGGCGTTGATTGAAGCTCTCGACGGCTATCGTGGTTTACTCATTGGTAACGAAGTCGTCGACCTCAGCGACATCGCATCTATTCAGGAGGATGCTGATGAGAAGAGGCTGCTTGAGAATCTCGATTCAGTGATTGCAGCCTACCGTGCGATGTCGTCCGAGGATGCTATCCTGATGCAGCGATGTCTTGACGTCATAATCTCAGGACAGCGACTCGATCTCGTAAGATTCGGAGCTTTGGGGTCTGATTTGACAACTCTTGAGAACGACGCAGAATTGGATGATTATGCCTACCGCGTCGCCGGTAGCGTAGGCGAGTTCTGGACTGCGATTACGCTCTTGCACGAACTCGAAGGCGGGGTTGCAGACACAGAGACTTTCGACGCTCTTGGAATCCGCTTCGGCAAGGCTCTGCAGATGACAAATATCCTGCGAGATATCCCTGCGGACATCGCCCTAGGCAGATGCTACATCCCGAGCCAGCGCCTTGCCGAATTTGGTCTGACTCATGAAGACCTGCGAAATCCTGAGTCAATCTCAGCATTCCGACCGCTCTACGATTCCTATCTCGACCTCGCCTGCGACCATTACGAGGCGGCCATCCGCTACATCCGAATGATTCCACGAAAGCATCGCAATCTTCGGATGGCCTGCATCCTCCCAGTAGCCATCGGTCTGGACACTATCTCGCTGCTCCGAACAGGCAATGTCCTCGACGCCGGAGAGCGCATCAAAGTTAGCCGTAGCAGAATCAAGAGAATCGCTGCACTGAGCGCTGTCGGGACACGTTTCAAAGCCCTTGAGGACCGTCTCCTCAACAAGGCTGCAGCGAAAGCCCGAAAGCAACTCTGAGTTCAATTGCCTGAACTGAGCATGATTCCAACTAGAACCCCCCTCAAGGCCGCTAAGCGGCCTGCACGCGCGCGAGGGTGAGGTTCAAGTGCGAGCCATGTGGGCTCGCGTCAGGCATCACCATGTCACAGCGCTCGAAAACCGATCCCACGACGGGAGTGCGGTATGACCTCGAGCGTAGCATATCTCTCGTAGATCCTGACGTTCAGCCCGAAGGAATCGAGGTCGTACGATCTGCAGTCAGTATGACTCGTGAAGCAGGTCGAGCAATTTCGATTACTGCCCTCGAGACGCTTCGGGAGGGAGCTCGATTCATGGGTGTCCTGGGCTCCCGAGGAGAACTCCTCAATCCATTCGGGCACATCGATGCTGCAATCTGGTCAGAAACCGATGTGCCGGAATACATGATTGAAGCCGCTTACGATTACTGTGAGGAATTAACCCGCGTCGAGGCTGGCAATTTCTATCACTCGTTCAAGTATCTTCCAAACGAGGCACGTCGCGCAATCTGCGCTTACTACGCCTTCTGCCGACGCGCTGACGACATCGCCGACGGAGACTATGTTGATTCATTCCCCGGAGGATCTTCCGATGATCCTGAATCGATCGAGTACAGGGCCGATATTGAGCGTTTGACTGGGAGCAGCCCGGTCGTTGCCCGCGATCATTACGACGACCGGATGTCGCAACTATTCTACTATCGAAAGAAGCTCTCAACCGCTTATGGACAGATCACTTCGACAGATCCAATTTTCATTGCTCTCAAAGATACGATTCGACGCTACAACATCCCAAGACAACTCTTGGACGACATGATTAGCGGAATGGAAGATGACTTTCACCAAAACCGATACGAGACTTTTGAGGAACTCTACTCCTACTGCTACCGTGTGGCCTCTACGGTCGGACTGGTGTGCATCGAGATTTACGGCTATGATGACCTAGAAGCTCGCGAATTCTCTGAATCATGGGGGATTTTCATGCAACTGACGAATATCATTCGCGACGTCGCTGAGGATGCCGAGCGCGACAGGATCTACCTTCCGATGGAGGACCTGCGCCGCTACGGAATCAGCGAGCAGGATGTGAAGAGCGGAGCGGAACTGCTCGAACACCCCGGATGGAAGCCATTCGTCGAGGAGTACATCTCGCGGGCGGAGACCTACCGAGATAAGGCGTTCAAATTGCTACCACTGCTCGACCGACAGTCACGTTATTCACCCGCAGCAATGATGGCATTTTACGAATCAATCCTCAAGAAAATCAACAAGAGTGAAGGTGATGTTTTCACTCGACGCGTACAGCTTTCAAAGGCGGAGAAGATTACTCTAGCTGCTTACGTGTACACGCGTTACCGCTTCCTCGCTCTTTGAGCCGGAAGCGGCTTGTATTGGACAAGTCTCAAGGGAAGATTATCGGGCGGAGCAAACAGGAGGGGTATGTATGAGGGTCGCTGTTCTACTCGAGGATCGCTGTCAACCCAAGAAATGCAATGCAGAATGCTGGGCTTTTTGCCCACCTGTTCGCAACGGCATCGAGTGTATCGTGCTCGATGATTCAAGCGGCAAGCCGTTGGTTTCAGAGCCACTGTGTATCGGTTGCGGCATTTGTGTCAACAAGTGTCCATTCGACGCACTAATCATCACAAATCTGCCAGAGGAACTCGACGGGGATATGACTCACCGATATGGTGAGAATGGATTCCGTTTGTTCCGTCTGCCCGCGCCTCGCGAGGAGCAAGTCGTAGGCATCCTCGGACCGAACGGGATGGGGAAGTCGACCGCAATCAATCTACTCTCAGGCGCACTGCGACCGAATCTTGGCGACTGGACCATCAACTCGCGCGACTGGGCCGAAATCATCGAATCATTCCCTCGCGGAGAGTTGCGCGATTATCTGACGATGGTCGCAGATGAAGGTGTGAAGATTGCTGTGAAGCCACAGTACATCGACAAGCTGCCGAAAATCTTCGAAGGCAAAGCCCGCGAATTGCTGGAACGCGTCGATGACCGCGGCGAAATGCAGGAATATGCTGAACTACTCGCCATCGATCACATTTTGGATAGGACTCTGGGTCAATTGTCTGGAGGAGAATTACAGCGAGTGGCGATAGCTGCTACTCTACTCAAGGAGGCAGATGTCTACTTCTTCGACGAGCCGACGTCCTACCTTGATATTCACGAGCGCATGCGTGTTGTAGGCATCATCCAAGGAATGGTTGAGCGCGGTAAGCGAATACTTGTGGTCGAGCACGATTTGGCAATTCTCGATGTGCTCTGTGATTTGCTTCACGTCGTTTATGGCGAGAGAGCAGCATTCGGAATATTTACTCCAGCTCGCTCGACGCGGACCGCAATCAACGCCTATCTCGAGGGATTCCTTCCCGAAGAAAACGTACGGATCCGTGACAAACCGATTCAATTCCTGCGCGGACGCGTGCGAGGTGAGGAAGTAGGCCAGACCATCCTTTCGTGGGGCGATATGGAGAAGACTCTGGGCGATTTCCATCTCAAAACCGGAGAAGGCCAAGTGCGAAGCGCCGAGGTCGTAGGTGTGGTTGGACCGAACGCCACTGGAAAGACCACAATGGTTCGAATGATTGCAGGCGAGATGGAACCCGATCAGGGTTGGTGCACGATGGAAGCTAGCGTCTCGTACAAGCCGCAACACGTCAGAACCGATTTCGATGGCAGCGTGCAAGATTGGCTCGATACGGAACTCGGTGCTAAGTGGCGCAGCGGCGAGTTTCACACTCAGGTGATTCGTCCGCTGCAGGTCGACCAATTACTGGAATTGCGGGCTAAGAAACTCTCTGGTGGCGAGTTGCAGGCGGTCAGCATTGCAATTTGTCTCGGAAAGGAGGCTGACCTCTACTTGTTAGATGAGCCGAGCGCTCACCTCGATGCAAATGCTCGAATGGAGACAGCGAAGGCAATCCGCCGCACGATGGAAAGTAATGAGAAGGCAGCGATGGTCATCGATCACGACATCTACTTCATCGACATCGTTAGCGATTCACTTCTCGTCTTTGATGGTGAAGGTGGCTCTCACGGAAATGCAGTCGGTCCGATGTCGCTACGGAAGGGAATGAACCGCTTCCTCGAAGATGTCGATGTCACCTTCCGTCGCGACCACGAATCTCACCGCCCACGGATCAATAAGCGAGGCAGCCGCAAGGACCGCGAGCAAAAGGCGAGTGGCGAATACTTCTACCTCGAATGAGCGAAGTGCGAGCCTCTCCGACCATTGGATTCTTGAAGGGTGCTCAAAACCACTCACCCATGCCAGAGGAGGAGTCGGGCGAGGTTGAGCCTGTCGACGAGGTGGCGGAGGCCGAGCCCGAAGACCCAATGGTATTGCTTGAAGCGAGGGTCGCAGAATTACTCAGCGATTTACAATACGCGCGAGCAGAGACGATGAACGCGCGACATCGAGGGCAGCGGGACCGCGCTGAAGCGATTCGATTCGGAGCAGCAGGACTCGCCAGCAAAATCATCCCTGCAATCGATGGCCTCGAAAAGGCTCTGAGCAATGGTAATGGTGACAACGAGGCCATCACCGAGGGTGTTCGAATGACTTTTGACTCTCTCAAGAACGCCCTCGAAACCGAAGGAGTCACCCGAGTCGAAACCGTCGGTGCCGCCTTCGACCCAACTCGAATGGAAGCAATCGCAACGATTCCTGCCCCCGACGGACAGGCCTCCGGGACCGTCCTCGAAGAGATCGAATCCGGATTCATGCTCCACGACCGTGTTCTGAGGCCGGCAAAAGTCGTCGTCGTCAGTGATTGAATTCTCAAAACTACAGTTTATTACGCATATGCTGGAGTTGAAATCTCATGAGTACCCGAAAAACTGCAATTCTTCTTGTCCTATCGATGCTCTTAGCTGGTTGCATTGGAGAGGCTGAAACCGAAGCAATCGAAGGCTGCACAGATGAACTTGCAAGCAATTTCGACTCGACAGCCGAACAAGATGATGGTTCATGCGTCTATACGGACTCTGATGGTGATGGAATCTACGATTTTGACGAAGTCGCCGGCTGCACAAATTCTGAGGCTTACAACTACGATGAGACTGCAACCGATGACGATGATTCATGCGAAATTCCGTGGATTTCTGAATACGGGATCAATTGGGTCGAGCACGATGGAGGCGAAGGATGCGAGTGCTCGGACGGTTCGGATTGGACTTTCTGGAGCCGCGACGCCGACCCGTCGCGCGTGATATTGTATTTCCAAGGCGGTGGTGCTTGTTGGGAGGACCAAAGTTGTGATACAGTAGGTGGCACATTCAAGCAGACCGTTCACGATGACGACCCAAGCATAGGTTCCGAAATCGGTGAGCAGGGCTTCGACATCTATACTCTCAAACAATACGGAATAGGAAATTTCCGCAACGCAGATAATCCCATCGCTGATTGGTCTTGGATCTATATCCCATACTGCACAGGCGATGTTCACCTCGGAAGCAAAACGGGAGAATATTCCGATAGCACGATTCAACACAAGGGTCACAACAACTCGCAATCCGCTTACAATTTCATGCTCGAAAATTACCCTGATGCTGAGACGATTCTTGTCACAGGTTCGAGCGCCGGCTCGATTCCAGCTCCTCTCTACGGAGCACGGGTGGCGGTCGACTACCCCGATACTCAAGTGCTGGTCTTCAACGATGGAAGCGATGGACTGTTCACCAACGAGACCTTCGATTTCTACGATATATGGAACCTGAATGACACCATGCCGGATTTCCCTGGAATCGATGGGTTGAACTTCAACAAGATGGATTCGGCAGACTTGATTATCTACACACACAGTGTAGACAATTCAATTCGATTCGGTCGATTCTCAGATTCAAATGATGAAACCATGCGCTTCTTCGGAGCACTGCTCGGCAATGACATCTCTTTGGAATACCGCGATAGTGTGCTGGCTTCCGAGCAGAAGGTCGAAGATTCTGGGATTGAACTTTCAGGCTACATGACCGGCGGAGACGGTCACACCATTCTACTCTCAGACCGTTTCTTCACCCTCGAGACAGAAGGAGTGTCATTCCTCGATTGGTTCACCGCTTGGATCGAGGGTGATAACGTCGAGGACGTTCATTGCACCGATTGCTGAGGCGGTCGGTAGTCTCCAAGATTCAGCCGACCGGTTCACCACCTTCGCCCATGAAGGCAAGGCGGTGTAGGCCATTTGTCTCAATCAGATTGTCGAGAACAGCGCTCGGGACGAGGGAGCCGAGGACTTCTCTGAGCGCTGCTTCTTCGGCGATAGTACTGAGCATGCGAGCAGTCTCACGGATTCGCCAACCCTCGAAGCGCTTGCGCTCGATGAACGGTATCAGAATGACTTCCCAGCCTGCCGCGGCGTAGAGCTCGCTCGTACCCATATCGGTAGTGACGAGGGCTCCTGCTGCTCCATGGTAGGCCTCTGCATGGCTAACCCAATTTGGAGGGTCTTCGATATCGGGAATCGCACAGATATGGGTATTCTCAATGTCAGCGGCTTCAAGCCAGGCGGTAATCATAGTTTCACGTTCTTCGGCGGACCATGGGTTAGCGAGGTTTTGTGGCCGGTTCGACGAGCCGATTCCGATGATTAAAGTCGAATCAGGTCGGTGCTCGTCACGTATCGCTGCAGCCGCATCAACCATCGCAGCATGACCCATGTGGAATGGTTGGAATCGGCCGATCACGACCACCCCCGACTGTGGTGGCTCGGCCGGTGCGACTGGCAGCATTGGGAGATCTGTCATGTGACTACCTCCGCTAATCTAGCCCCGCCGAGGACCCAGTCCTCAGGGCTGAGGTATTCACGACCAATTAGTAATGTCAATCCTGGGTCTTGAGACAATTCAATGAAGTCATAAAGGCTCTCAGTAAGCGTCCTGTGCGACTCCATCGTCGGTAATATCCGAGGGTCTTCATCAGGGTTCAGAGACTCTCCTAATTCCTGCCTTCTCTCCATCCAATCAAGAATTACCGACTCCGAATACGACTCGCGGTCACTATTTGCTAAGGCCCCCGCGAGTCGCTGCCAGACATCGGCTGAACCGAATACTTCGACATCCTCCAATCTCTCATCTAACGAGGGCTCGACATAGAGGAATAAACGGCCATCCCAGCATCGCCACTCAGCCACACTCGCCCAATCACAAAGGATCAGTGATGCCGCAGCATCCAAACCGTCATCAGCGGCATCGGCCCACTCAAGAAAATCTCCTTCGATATCGACAGCAAATCCGCGATGGAAGCGAGGATCGCCCGCCGGTCGCTCCTCTGTGAGGCGGCCGCTCTCAAAGGCCAGAACCAATTGATCGACACTCATCGAACGTAGCCGCTCGAGAGCGGCTAAATCAACCAGACGAAGGATAACATCGGCCACACACTCACCTCTAACGGACCCTACGAGTCACCCTCCATCAACGTATCATCTCCGCATCGAGATCGTTCTCTTGCCGCCTCGCAATCGAACTCAATTCCCCCCAGAGTGGAAGCAGAGCCGGATTCTATACCCAATCCACTCTCGCCCGAGCCGTAGGCTCGGATTGAAAACTTGCGCTCGCACACTGCGAATCTCGGCATCGGGTTGAAGAACTCCACACCAGCGCATCGAACCATCCCCAACGTGGGCCGGAGCGTTCGTCATGGCAACCATCGATGAACAGATCAAGAGTCTCGAAGAGGAGATCTCGAAGACCAAGTACAACAAGGCCACTCAAGGCCATATAGGGAAATTGAAGGCGAAAATCGCCGCCCTCAAAGAGCGCAAGGAGAAGGCTCAGGCTCACGCGAAATCGAGCGGAGGAGGGCCTGGATTCGAAGTCAAGAAGTCTGGAGATGCATCTGTTGCTCTGGTCGGATTTCCCAGTGTAGGAAAGTCAAGTCTGATCTCACAATTGACGGATGTCGAGTCGGACACAGGCCATTTTGCTTTCACAACTCTAACCTGCATCCCTGGCGTACTACACCACCGAGGCGCTACCATTCAGATTCTGGATTTGCCTGGATTGATCAAAGGTGCATCGGATGGCAAGGGCCGAGGACGAGAGATTCTCAATGTGATTCGTGGATGTGACATGGTCCTGTATGTTATCGACCCTTTCCAAGGGGCGCACTTCGAAATTCTGGATATGGAGTTGTGGCGGGCCGGAATGCGCCTGAATCAGCCTAGGCCCCAAGTTTTCATTGATAGGACCGAGCGTGGCGGCATCGTCGTACGCTCGACTTTAGAGCAAACAAATCTGGAAGAAGAGGAAATTCAAGCGATTATCCGTAGCTTCGGAATCGTCTCTGCGACCGTGACACTGCGAACTAATGTGACAGATGACCACATTGTCGACACGCTCGCAGGTAACAGAGTCTATTCCGACGCTGTGATCGTTCTAAACAAGGTTGACCTCGCCACAGAAAACGACCTGTCCGGGGCTCGGAAGTTGTTGCCTGAAAACTGGCCGGTTCTACCGGTTTCGGCAAAGACAGGGCAGGGTATAGAGGCGATGAAGGACTTTATTTTCGATAATCTTCACTTCATGTCGATTTATCTCAAACCACAAGGTCAAGAGGCTGATCTCATCGAACCTCTAATCGTCAAAAATACCTCAACGGTTCGCGATGTCTGTGCGAAATTACATCGTGATTTCGTCCGTAAATTCCGCTACGCGCGGGTGAAGGGGCCGAGCGCTAAATTCGATTGGCAACGCGTCGGTCTTGACCACCTTCTGAAGGATGACGACCTACTGACAATTATCCTCCGTAAGTGAGGGCTTGAACAGTCCATCCTTGCTATCTTATTGCGGGAATGGCTTGCGAATCATTCACCAATGGGTGTCGGTACCGAGCAGCGTGGCTGAGCCCCTCGATCTTCTGCCGCGTGCAGAATTGCGCGCCATCTTTGCTCATCTGCAAGGGCGTGCGACCTTGCTAATCGGCGTTTTCGTTTTGGGCTTCGTGGCTGGTTATCCTCTTGCTGAAGTGATAATCGAAATATTACTGGATGCCGATGGATACCGACCAGTTGGTGTCGCGATTATCGTTCTGCAGCCAATGGAAATCATTCTGCTTAAATTGAGAATTGCCAGTCAGATTGGAGTTGGTCTATTCGCGGCTACACTGATTGGCGACTTGGCATGGAATGGCCGACGAATCTTTGCTCAGGGGAAGAGAATCGCTGTACCGCAGAGTGGTGGTGGTTTCGTTCGCTTCATCACCGCCTTCTTTTTCATGACTATTCTTGGCATTTTGGGATACCTTTACGCTCACGAGGTATTGGTTCCTTTCTTACTCGAATATCTCGCTGAGGATGCGAGCGCAGCCGGTTTGGATTCAACTTGGCAGCTGCGCTCGTGGATTGGCTTCATCATTGGACTTTACATGGGCTCGATACTGAGTTTCCAAGTTCCGCTCGTGGTGGTGACACTGATTCGAGCGGATGTCATCGACCGCCGCGCAGTCACCGAAAATCGCGCATTCCTTTGGTTCGCTGCGGCAGTGATTGGAGCTTTCGTCTCGCCTCCAGACCCTATCTCGATGTTCCTTGTCGGTGGGCCAATGCTCGTCCTACTCGAGATCGCTCTCTTGTTTGACCGCCTAGGAAGGGATTAGTCGAGTTAAAGACTCGAACTTCTCAGACGTCGTCGACTCAAATCTCGATTCCACGATTGCGTGCATCCTCGGCCTGAGCGTCAGCTCGGCCAGCCTCGACATCAACAAAGCGCATCATCACCGTTCCGATGATGATCAAAATGCACAAACTCGCAACTCCGACTCGACTATCGTAAGCCACAGTCAGGATTCCGTAAATCATCGGGCCGAGCAGCGCTGCAACCTTTCCGAAGAAGCCAAAGAAGCCGAAGAACTCAGCACTGCGAGTCTCGGGAACCATCTGTCCGAAGAGCGAGCGAGCGAGCCCCTGCGAGCCCCCAAGAAGAGCTCCAGCCATGCATCCGAGTAGCAGGAATTGGAACATCACGTTGATTCCCATCGGCTGCCAAACCAAATCTCGAACGGCTGATGGTATCGCATCAAGAGGACCATCTCCGAGACTCGTTGGATGCTTCTCCCCCATTCCACTCGAAGCGTCGAGTGGGCCGCCTTGAACGTTGTAACTGAAGCGACTCTCTTCGTTGAATGTGGCAAAGAAGGCTTCCATTCTCTCAAGATTATTCGTGCTGCTGATCAGGTATTCATTCTCGGGGTCATCAAAGGCATAAACCGTCTTGTCAGTGTAGTCTTCATGTTGATGAACAGCCATGACATCCATCCACTCAGACGTCCAATCCTGTTCATCACCTTCAACTGCTATCGTTAGAGCGTAAGCATTCGCCCCCGTCGAAATCACATATTGACCTGCACCTTCCAATCTGACTTGCTGCATACTAGATTGCAGTTCTGGCGGGTGGCTTGAAGCGTCGAGCGGATCGGTACCCGCCGCAATCTCCTCCTCATTAGTGTACCAATCACCGTCGATATTGTCGTCGGAATGATCGGCAATTCCATCACCATCAGAATCCCAATCATACTGAATATCGTAATCTGAGTGAGCATCCAATGCTAGCGGGGCGAAGGACATGGCACCAAGCACAACCACAACCCAACCGACTAGAGACAAGGTCAACGCGTACTTCGTATTCGTCGCCTCGGCAAGCTTAGTGAAGGCAATCGCACACGGAGCGGCGACGAATTGAATCACCAATATTGTTGCAATCAGCGCCGTCGTTGTCAGCCCGAGGACGGTAATTCCGTATATTCCAGCAAGCGCAGTAACCGAGTTGATTCCATCGATGAAGAAGAAGTAAGCTAGCATGTAGATGAAGAGCGTCTTGAAGCGATCAATCTGCCCGAATGTCTTGCGCAACTCAGTGAAGGCCAGACTAGCAGAATCTGAAAAACTGAGACTTTCCATCTCATTCTCGATTGGGGGCTCAGGGACATATTTGAAGGTCAACATCGCGAATCCAAGCCACCAAACTCCTGATGAAGCCATTACGAAGGGAATCACCCAATCAGGATTAGAACCAGTATCATCAACAATCATCATCACCATCACTAGATGGACCAATAGAAGCAGTCCCCCACCTAGATATCCGTAGGCGAATGCCTTGTTCGAGATGGCATCCATCTCATCATCGGTCCCCATGTGAGGCAGTAGAGCGTTGTAGAATACTCCAGCGCCGTTGAGGCCGATATTGGCCATCAAGAACATCAGAAAGAGCCACACCCACTGGAATGAGATATCGAACATGGGGGCGAAGGCGAGAGCGAAGGTCGAGCCCGCTCCGAGGTAAGTCAGAATCCTCAACCACCACATCTTGATTGCGCGTCTGTCAGCAATGACACCGAGTGATGGACTCGCGAACGCAACCAGAAGAGCACCGATGGTGACGGCGAAGGACCAAACCGCATCAGAAGTCATGTCCATGCCGAGAATTGTTGTTTCCAGCCCATTCGCTTTCAGGAAAAGATAGGCGAACCAGGCAGGGAGTACCGCGGTAGTCACCGAGGTCTCAAAGGCTGACTTCCCCCAGTCATAGAAGGCATATCCCCTTACTGCTTTCGGATTTGATTGTCTATCCAGTTCTACTCTCTCGGACATGGTGGCACCTGCGCTGCCGTCGCTGTGTCGGGGTTTGAGCATTGGGGCAGCATCACGGAGTATGACGGGCGCGGATTCAATACCACATCAGCGCTCGAGGGCATGTGTCTGATGGCTCATCGTGGGTCCCACCTACGGAGAATACGATTCCATCCCTCCTTCATGGAATGCGCTTCGTTGACGGAGTCGAATTCGACCTTCGACTGAGTGCCGATGGAGAGTTAATGCTGTTTCATGATGACTTGCTTCCAGGTGCCGGAACAAAGCGAGATCGATGTGTCGAACTCCTAGACTCGGTTGAGGTCGCCTCACGAGAAATCGACCGATTTGATGACCTTCTAAGAAATCGCGAATTCACAGAATTGTGGACGAGTTCTTCCAAGACGGTGAATATCGAATTGAAGACCGCTCATCCAGCAGCTCGAATCTCAGACACGACGAGCCATCTTGTAACAATGATGACCAAGCTTGAAGATTCTCTGAACGAATTCGATCTTCCCAAGCGCTCAACTATGGTTTACGGCTTCTCCCCAAAAATTTCTGCGGCGGTTGAACAAAGTGGCCTGAGTCTTCCAAATACACAACTTTCGCCGCATCTTCGTTCATGGGGCCGAACCAAAATAAAGCGATTGATAGGCTCTCCGAACTTCGTCTCAAAGAGCGTGGCTGGGCTGATTCGTGATCGACGTAAAAAAGGAATGCCGGTCGTTGGGATGGCTCTGCACTACATCCATGGTTGGGAACGTCTAATCCATCCTGGAATCCCAGTCTCTCTCACCGGAAAGGGACTCAATCGCCTATTCAGTATCAGCAAGGAAATGGGATTGCATGTTTGGCCCGCTCCACTAAACCTTGAGCGATTGATGCTCGACGCGGGCATCACCTTGGTGACCGACCATGTCGACCCCACCGTACACACACTTCCCAACGGTGATGCCCGTTGGACACGACCCGGAAGCCAGCCTTTGGACGATGAATGGCGAGTGAGGCTGGACGCATCAAGCGGTGCTGAACGCGTTGATCTTCTGAAAGAGGCCAGCGAGTCACTACCGATGTGGCACGAGATTCCTGAACAGGTCCGAGCGGCTGACATCGCTGCTGACGCCGCGAAGTGGTCGTGGTCAGGAACACCTGAATCTTGGGCAGTTGACCTTCAGGAAGGCCGCCCATGGGGTTGTGCTCGAATCATCGGTCATCGAGGCTCGGGCGAACATCACTGATTCGAGACTCGTCGAGGTATTACTCGAGACGACGTAGTGGCTGGTTTTTCGGGATGTACTTCGGGCGGTAAATCGGTGTGCCTCGCCCATCGCGCGCATTGCGCTCATCCATGATTTGCGCGCAAATCCCAGCGACTCGCGCCCAACCAAAGAAAGTCGTGTAGTACTCCGGTTTACGGAATCCTATCGCGTGTAGTAGCGAGCCACTAGCAATATCGACATTTGGATATGGATTCTTAATCTTAGGATGCTCCATCAGAATCGGTGGGACTACCTCTCGAAGCGTCTTGACGATGCGGTAATTCTCGTCATCGGGGCAAACCTCCTCACCTAGCCCGATGAGCAATCGCGCCCTCGGGTCCTCAGCGCGTAGAACTCCGTGTCCAAAGCCAAAAATCGGGCGCTTAGCTGCCAACTCGGCACGCACGAATGCCTCGACCTCATCCGGATTGTTAGTGCCAATACGCTGCACGAACTCAAGGCATGCTTGGTTAGCGCGTCCGTGTAGTGGCCCAGATAGCGCATTCATCGCTGAGGCGATAGAGGCATAGACAGTCGCTCGACCACTTGCCACAGCCTTTCCTGTGAAGGTTGAGAGATTACCACCGCCGTGGTCCAAGTGTAGGATGAAGAAGAATCGTAGAACACGATTCATCTTCTCTGCTTTATCGCCAGTCATACCGAGCATGTGGACAAAATTCTCCACCAACCCCAACTCTGGCTTGCTAGGTTGCAGGTTCTCCTTCTTTCCATCTCGTAAGAGGAAAATTCGAGCCATCAATTCGGGCATGCGGGCGATAAGATTCATCGAATCAGTTCGAACATCACCCGTTGTGTCAGAAGCGCCCAGCGCCATGATTCCCATCGACAACCAATCCATCGGATGGCCGCTACCGGGAGTCAGTGATTCCAGCACTCGTAGCGCACCGGTTGGCATCTCCATCGCACGGTGCGCCAACTCGGTTCGGAATGCCTCGGACTCCTCTTCCGTCGGCAATCGCTTGTTCAGAAGGAGGTAGAATACATCCTCTTCCTCGAGGTCTGCAAGGTCCTCGACAGGATAGCCGACGTAATGTACACCCTCTATCGGATCGACGAAGGAGGTGCGGCAGGTTCCAACAGGAATTCCGCGCATTCCGGAGTCGAGGTTTGACTCGGTTATCGTGAACAGTGAATCGTCCTCAGTCATCCCATCGGCCACCAATCGTCCTTCCTTGACGGGGAACCCGTCATAATCTCTGCGTCCATAGGGGTGAGGGAGCGAGAGCCGATGAATCCAACCGAACCCCGACCTCACGATTCTGGATTGATGGATTGGAGTGCTCTAAATGAGACCCAACAAGACCTATTCATCGAGGGTTGCACCCTCTTCGATGAAGGTAAGTTCTGGCACGCACACGAATCGTGGGAAGACCTATGGAAATCTCTGAAACCATTGGATAGACCTATTGAAACAAACGCAATTCAAGGCATCATTCAATGTGCAGCTCTGTTGTATAATTACGAGAAGCAAAAGGTTCGTGGAGTGGTCAATATGGCCTCGAAAATTCTCAGTAGACTGTCCGATATCGAACACGGTATCTGGGGGATTGACGTTGCTGAGTTGCGCGTCGCACTGATTCCTTTCATTCGCGACGCGGCCGAGGACGAACCACAGTGGAATCTGAAGACTACTACGGTTCGTCTCGACTTGTCGTGATTCGCTCTAAATGCTGCGTTTCACCACGATTTCAGTTCGCAACGGTCTTATCGCGTGTGCATTGCCACGAGCCCATGACGGGGTGGCGCGATACTCTCGAAAATTTCGACGCCGACCACCGTCTGATGCTTGAGGGTGGCTCGCTCAGTCAGCTCTTCCTACGCTATCCGCTGACTCTTTGCCATCCACTATTCGTCGGCGTCGTCTACGGTATTTTGGCTAGTTTGACGCTGATTATGCCATTCGCCTACACGGGATGGTCTGAATCGACGCCATGGGAGGAGACACTGAACGAATGGGCAATGATTAGTCTCATCTTCACGGCTATGACTGCAAGCCTAGGTGGATTCTCTCTGCTAATCTCAGGATTTGCCAAGCGACCGCCAATCAGGCTCGAGAACCGTCGCCGATACCTCTTCCCATTCCCATTCCTCGGTTTGATTCTGATTACTTGGTCGATGGTTGGCGAAGCTCCAGACTTCGTTGAGCAATTGGGGTGGGTTTTGGCAATTCTTCCTGGTCCTCTCTACGTGCACCTCTCCTACGCACCTCGATGGAGGATGCTAGACAGAATCGACCGTGGGCTGGATCCCTTTGATGGAATGCACCGGACGATTGATCCTGAGGTTAGCCAAGAGACTGAGGTCCCAGGAGACGAAGACCTCGACGAAGTCGTAGCAGAGGCTTGAGATTGCTTCTTCTCTCAGATTAAGCCCAAGCCGGGGCCGACTTTCTCAAAGATTCGCAGGACCTCGTTGAGATCGTCGCGAGAGAGGCCTGCGGACATCTGTGTGCGGACGCGGGCCCTCTCGCGAGAGACCATGGGGAAGGTGATGGCTCCAGCCATTACGCCCTCATCGGCGAGGGCCTGAGAGAGGGCCTTGGCATTGGGAGACTCGCCGCACATCACTGGGATGATCGGAGTTTGAGAGAGACCGGTGTCGAAGCCGAGAGATTGCAATTCATCTCGGAAGTAATTCGTATTCTCCCACAAGCGAGCGTGATGCTCGGGTTCGCTCATCAGAACTTCCACAGCCGCCTTCTGCGCGGCTGCCACACCCGGTGGTTGACTGCCGGAGAGCAGCCAAGAGCGAGAGTGATTGAGGGCGTGAGTGCGGACGTCCTCAGATCCAGCGACGATGCCGCCCTGAACGCCGAGGGCTTTCGAGAAAGAACCAATCTCAAAGTCGACCTTGCCTTGGAGTTTGAAGTGGTCAACGATTCCCGCACCGCCATCTCCGAGGACTCCTTCGCCATGGCAATCATCGACATAGACCATCGCCCCGTATTCCTCAGCGAGGGCTGAAATCTCATCGAGCGGGGCGATATCGCCATCCATAGAGAATACACCATCAGTGATGACCAATTTGCGGTCTGCCTCCGAGTATTCCTTGAGGACCGCTTCCAGCGCGCCCATGTCATTATGACCGTAGACGGCGCGCTGAGCCTTTGTCAAGCGGACTCCATCGATGATTGAGCCGTGATTCAGTTCATCGCTGATGATTACGTCCTGCTTTCCTTGAACCAAGGTCGGAATAAGCCCGACATTGGCTGTATATCCTGCCGAGTAGATCAAAGAGGCCTCAACTCCCTTGAATTCGGCCACTTTCTGTTCGGCCTCAAGATGGATATCCATCGTTCCGGCAATGGCGCGGACGGAGCCACTACCTGCGCCGTACTTCCGAGTTGCCTCGATCATCGCTTCGATGACTTTCGGGTGACTCGTCAGATTCAGGTAATTATTGGCTGAGAGCATTATCGTCGGACGGCCATCCATCGTACAGCGAGGAAGATTGGCCGTCTCGAGAGTAGGTGGATTCCACTCCAAACCTTGACTCCGTAGTGAGTCGTATCTCTCCTTCATCCAGGATGTGTCGCCGGTCACGCCCCTCACAGGTCGGCGACGTTGATGATTTCATCGGAGAGTGATATTTGCTTTGGCGACCCTATCAAATCGGCTCTTCGTAGCGGTCGACGACTCTTTCACCACCCCTCACCCTCCCCCCTACATGACTGGTTCAACTCCGACCCTCACCCTGCTCGGCACCGGGCAGGATGGCGGCGTTCCTCAAGCCGGCTGCGCCTGTGCGAATTGCTCGGCCGCCTTTGCTGATGTGGGGCGCAGGCGATTACCTGTGGCCGTCGGCGTGCGGGATGCTGCGGGTGGAATGCATTTGATTGAGGCCACTCGGGCTTTGCCCGACCAATTTCGGCTATGGGCGGATTCTCTAGGGATGGAGGCTCCGGTTCTGCCGGATAGTGTTCTATTGACCCATGCCCACCTCGGTCATGTCGAGGGTTTGGGTCAATTTGGCCGAGAGGCCATGGGATGTGTTGGAATGCCTCTCGTCGCGAGCGATTCGGTCTTCGAGGTGCTCGCGAGTCGTGATACCTTGGAACCGTTTGAGCGAGGTGGTAACTCGAGTTCATCAGGATCGCCGAGTCTTGTTTGTCCCGGCGTGCGTTTCGAATTCATTCCAGTACCCCATCGAGACGATGCTTCGGACACACATGCGATTCTCGTTTCCGGAGAGGGGGCGAAGGTGCTTTTCCTACCAGACCACGATGATTGGGATGAGACTCTTACGGCTGTCGGATACGATTCTCTGAGAGCTTGGTTCGCCTCTCTCGAACTTACTCATGCGATGATCGACGCTACTTTTTGGAGCGCTGACGAGCTGGCTGGGCGAGACATGAGCGAAGTCCCCCACCCACTCGTCGAAGACACTCTCGAGAGACTCGGGAGGAAGATGGATGGTGATCCAGAAATCCACTTAATCCATCTCAACCATAGCAATCCTCTGAACGACCCCAGCAGTCCTCAACGGCGTGCTGTCGAGGTTGCGGGTTGGGTTGTTGGCCAACGGGGTTGGACCATCGAGTTGTGAGTTCGCTGAGCCCCGAACTCAAGTTTGGCTCTTGACAAGTTATGAGCCCTCACGCTGATGCTTATTTGCGATGGGGGCAACCCAAGTCCATGCGTCTGTCGGGGCAGGTCACCAGTGGGCTCGGGCGGGCTCACGTCTTCATGGCGCAAAGCCACTATCAGGACCAGTTCAAGGCGATTCTTGGAGCGGGGGCGTGGCCTGGCACTCTGAATGTAGATGTGGTAGGGGAAGCCCTCGAAAACTACCTCGAATTGAGAATCCACGCTGGACTGGATGATGGCGAATCAGAATCACAGATCGAATCGATACGAATAGCAGGTTTCGAGCGCGATGGTCGATCTTTCGGCGGTGCGACCGCATTCCCAGCCGAGATTTCAACCGATGGAGAGAATTGGGTCGATTGTGCTATCCTGATTCCTGACCTGACTCGACACACCGAGACCGCTGAGGTTATTTCGAGCGCCTTCCTTCGTGAGAGACTGCCGTGTGAAGACGGAGAAAGCGTCACTCTCCGCCTTGGTTGAGTTTGATCCACTCGCGCTCAAGCAGTGTCGAATTCTCCATACGAGCCAGATTCAGCCATCGCTTGTGGGCTCGCGAGCCAATCGGAGGGAGGCTGAACCCCTCCACCACTGGCGTGGAATCAATGTGGTTTGGGAAATCGGGGTGATTGAGCGACCAGAGCATGAGGCCATCAGCCGGCGCTCTCCCATGATCTACAGGGACCTCAGGATTTGCTAGCGCCGATACGATATCATCTACAGAAATCTCTGAGAGAATTACCCTATGGATTGCCGAAGCAATTCGACGGATTTGGTTCCAGAGGAATGACTCAGCCGTCACTGAAATCCCAACGATTCGGCCAGAGGTGTCGCACCACGGCTCTACCGAATCGACTGTTCGTAGTGGACTTCGATTGGCTTCAAGTCGGCAAAAATTGCTAAAATCATGCCTGCCAACAAAGGCCGCACAAGCTGCAACAAAGAGTTCGTTATCAAATTCTTGTGGCCACTTGGGAATCATCTCGCAGCGATAGAGGTAGGTCCTTGAACTAGCGAATCGAACTATGCTTTCTCCGGATACCCTTTGAGCTCGCCATACGACTAAGTCTCCTGGCAAATGGTCGTTAATTGCCGTTACGAAAGTCGCTGCTCCAACATTCAATAAGACAGATTCCGAAAGAGAAATCGCTGCAAGATTCATCCTCACACTGACGCCGGCATCGGTCCTACTAGAAATCTCAAGGCAGCCATCACTCCACCAACCGAGGTGAGTCAGAGCTTCGGTCATCTCACCCTGTACGGTGCGGACATCACGCTGAATTTGCGAACCATGGAAGTCCGCGCCGTGATAGCCCAGAGCGACCATCAACAGGTCGCCACTCACGACGACCACTCCTCACGCATCTATGTTGAGGTACTCAATGGCTTCCTCAACCGATGAGAATCCCAGTCCAAGAATGGCGAATGTCACCGCCTCGGAGATGTACTGGCGAGCGATTGGCGCGCTGCGATCGAAATTTGTCTTCAAATCGATCGCATCGATTAATCCGCGTGCTGCCTCGTAAAGATGGAATGAGACGTCTACTTCATCCGATGCCTTGCCTATCTCGACAAGTTTGTGCAGCTGTCTTACAGCCATTGGAATTCGGTCGAACTCAACCAAGGCACCGGCATAAGCCGCGTTGTAGTCAGCATTGTCAGGAGCCATGCCCGCAGCACGTCGGAAGTAAGCGGCTATCTGACCCTCGTTGATGCGGTCTTTTCCTTTCTCGTCGAGGTTGCCATTCTCCTGTATGTCAAAGAGGGCAGCCTCTGCCCAGCCGTAGTATCCAGCGGGGTCATCGGGATTCGAATCGATGTATCCATCAAACACCGTCATCGCACCAGCGTAATCTCCGCGTGTGATTAGTTGAGCAGCCTCTGTCACTACCTCGTCCGCACTCATCTCTATTCCTCGGGACGAGTCTCGGTCAAGGCTGGTTATGAACGGTGCGGCCCACACAACCTCTCACTCGTAGCCGAAGATCAGTTGAGGATTCCCCAAGCGTGTTCGGCATTACCCCGTATCCACTCGTAGTCCTCGAAAGTACGCAGACCCTCCTCGTCGAGGATGGCGATCTTCTCCACCTCGAGTGGATACTCATTGTAGGTCAGATGACTAACAAAGCCCGCGCGCGTAGGCTGATCGAATATCCATCTCGCACGCGATGTCGCACGCACATGAATCGAAACCTGCGTGCGTCCATTCCAAACTTTGACGCGAAAGCAAGGCAAAAGATTGCCCTTTTCATCACGTAGCGCATCCTCCCCTTCCTGCCGATTCAGTTCAACTGTGCAGCGCTTGAAATTCTCAGTACGGCCGCGCTTCGAATCATGAAAAACCCCGGTGCCGATGTTCGGCCAGCGAAAGAAATCTCGAGGAGACCAAGGGGCGTCGTCCATCATTGTGAACGAGGGTGAAGCATGGGGGAGGAACCAATCAATATAGGAGCCATCATCGAAGTGAAGCATTCCCCAAAACCAAGGAAAACTCGGTGCTTGGACTCCAACCTTCTGGATGTAGGCACTACCTTCGACCTCCTCGCCATCAATCTTTACTTTCGCCTTCAAACCGTGGACTCTGAGGATGTCGTATCCCATATCTAGAGCGTAGACGTTATTCTTGTATTTCGCAGAACTCGGGCGCTCCCACCAAGGAGTCATCTCAACTTTGAACTCCTTCGGCGCGCCCTCCTCGACCTTTGCTGGATCACTAGTAAGATTGAGCCAGAAAGCCTTCTTACCTGGGCGTAGGCCGAATGTCAAATCTTTCGTTGTAAGAGGAATTACTGCGCCCGCACCTTCGCCTCCTTTACCTGCCTCAGCCGGCCACAGGGGGTGCTTGTCATCGATGGCAGCCATCCTACACTCTGTCATCAACAGAGGCTCGTACATATTCTCGCCATCGTACCACCAAGCGCACACCATTCCTGACATGACTGTGCCGCCATCCTCGTCAACCAGCATCCGCGCCTTAGGGACCCACCAATGCCCACTAACGCGGATAGCAGGAGTCTCCTTCGATGACCAGAGTACCATCAACTGACGAGAGCGTGTGGGATGGACTGGATCTGGGACAAGGATGAGAACCCACCACCACCACCAGGAAAGACGATTGATTGGCGGTAAGATATCGAAGCGCCAGAAATTGCGCAAATCACCCTTGATGCGGTCCATCATTGAATCAACTCTGAGATGAACAATCACATTATTTCTCGGTGCTTGAACAGGCGCTGGCCGAAGAGGACCATGACTACCGTGATGAGGAGTAGAACAACTACTGAGAGGATCGCCGAGATGAATGGATCCTCAGTTCCCAAATGGTGCATCGGAGGATTCCAGAAGGCGGCGAGGGCTGATGGTAGATCGAAGGCCTCTGCAATGATAGACATCTCAAGCGTGTTGGGCCAGACGATTAGAACGATTGAATCGATTAATTGTAGAGTCCAATGCGAAACTGAGAGGACTGGAATTAGCGAGGCTCCTGCCAATGTGAGAACCGCCATGACGAATTCATAGACACCGATAATCAGAGCGATATAGACTCCGTATTTCGAGGATATGAGGCCGAGTGTATTGAAAATCGCGCCGTAGGCAGCTAACGCTAGGATAGTTGCGAAAGCGATCCCGAGCCAGACTACGATATCGGTCAATCGGAATATCGAATCTCCAGGGCCCAAGGCGGCTGTGACGACCCCCATAAGAAGGGACATGATGAGGACAAATCCACCTGAAATAATCAAATATCCTAGAATTCGGTAAGTGATGAATTCGCCGCGATGAATCGGTTTGGATAGTAGATAGTGAAGGGTGCCGTTCTCGGTCTCATCGCGGATTAGGCCAAGAGCGAGGAAGAGTGGTAGGAAGATAGAGAGAATCATCACGAAGGCTATCTTGCCTGAAGCGATGATGAAGGCACGATGAGCGTCTTCAAACGAGAGCGATTCCTCGCTCGGATCCTCATCGACATTTTCGTCGCGATCAATATGGATAATTGTCCCGTCAGATGCAGTGTACCAGATTACATCACACGGAATCCCGTTATCATTTTCGTCCTTATCGAAGTTGAATTCAACGCTTATCCAATCAGTCCTCAGACAATCTCCGTCATCGTCGAACCCATTGATTCCATTCGGGTCGCCCGACCAATCGATATCGTCCTCATCGATGTAATTTGAGGCTGGTTCGGGTTCGACGTCATAGGTGTCTGCCATGTTGCCCCATTCCGCATACCAATTCTGGTGAACTCGGAATGTCCCCTCTCCTACGAAGGTCGCTTCAAGAACGAAAATACGACCCTCTTCGATTATACATCCATCTCCCCAATCCACCCAATAGTCTTCCAGAGGTTCACCTTCGGGGCAATCCCCCATTCGATCGACATCCAAGACTCCGCGCCCGCCAGTGAAAGATTCGTCTATCCAATTGTAAGTGAAGGTCCCTGTGGCCGAGCGCCAAGTGTGGTTGCCATAATGTACGGCACCCTGACTATTTTGGAAGGACCCCTCCTGTACGAAATGCCCCGATCCAGGATAGGACGTTCCATCCCACGGATCTGCTCCGTACTTCATTTCTTGACCGGCTGGATATCCATCCTTATCCCAATCGTGAGAGTCGCCATCATTGTCGATTGGTTCCCAGCCTTCCCTAGCTCCGGCGACATACATCGCCAGAAGCGTCAGCAGTAGTAGAGTTCCTACACCGAGAACTACCCAGGTTGAGAGTCGATGGCGCAATTGGCGAATCGTCAGTTCGGTGATGGCTCCCGCCTTGCGGTCGAGACGAGTCCATACTGTTTCAGCGAGGCTGCGGCCTTGTTTGTCCGTCATGAATCACCACCTACCAAGTAGCCCAACAGGGCGTCGAGATTGTCGTCCGGATTTTCGATTGATGTGACTTTTATGCCAGATTCGACGATTACTCGAGGGAGGATCGAATGAGCGGCCGAGAGGTCATTGGTGAGGATCTCAAGCGCTCCCTCTCCCGCGAATCTTACGCCGTAAACAGGGTCTTCAGGCACGAAGCATCCAGCCAGAGCCCTCGGGTCTTCAGTGCGGATGAGAATTCGGTGTGGATGCTTGTCGAGTAGGTCGCGGATTGCGTGAAGATTGCCGAGCGCAAGGAGTCGCCCATTGTGGAGAATGACAATCTGCTCAGTGATACGCTCGATTTCATCGAGGATGTGGCTGGAGACGAGCACGGTCTTACCTTGCGCCCCAAGGTCGCGAATTACGCTCATGATACTGGTGCGAGCGATTGGGTCGCATCCATGCAGTGGCTCGTCTAGGATGATCAAGTCAGGGTCGTGGACAAGGGCGTGTGCAATCTTAACGCGCTGCCTCATGCCCTTGCTGTACTTGCCAACCTCCTTGTTTTGAACTTCAGATAGACCGACGAATTCGAGGACGTGCGCGGCGCGCTCTATCGCCTCATCTCTCGTCATTCCGTGAAGGCGAGCCAGTGTCGAGACGAAATCGAGTCCAGTCATCCAATCATACAACTTCTCTGTCTCGGCGACGTAGCCGACGCGTCGGTAAGGAGCCGTATTCTCCCACGGATCGATTCCGAACAATCGAACGGTGCCACTGCTTGGCTTCAATCGACCCATCAAGAGCTTGAACAGAGTAGATTTCCCAGCACCATTCGGTCCCAAAATCCCAGTAACTCCACCATCGATCGCGAGAGAGACATCGTTCAGGCCTATCACCTGACCATACCACTTCGAACAGTGATCGATGAGCACAGCCGGAGTAGATTTTGTACTCATTCTCGAGTCACCTCCAACGAACTAACTCGGCTTACCAGCAATCCGATTGAAGCCGCGTTGTAAATCAGAATAGAAATCACTGAGAAAGCCAGTGAATGCTCGTAATTGGCAGGGATCCCAAGCAACCACTGACCAACGTGAGCTAGAGAATCGTAAGGGCTGAGAATGTAGAACATCGTCGTATCGAAAATCAATTCAATCATCAAAGCGACCACCTTCGTACCGAAAATAATCGCTAAGAATCCAATCGCAGCGAAAAAGCGACTCTGACTCACACTCGACAGTGCCATACCAATAGAAGTGTAAGTTATCACAAGCAAAATACCTGCAATCAAACCACCGAGGAAGTAGGGCAGAGTATCGATTAAGAAAGCCCATCCCTCGCCATTGAAGACGATTGAAGCTGCGTAATAGAGCATGTAAGAGAAGACGATGACGAAGCCCAGAACTACAGAGGCTGAGAGATACTTCATCGCCGTGTAATCAGTTCTCGTAACCGGCCTTGAGAAGTAGATCGCGCTGGTTCCATTCTTGCGGTCATCGGAAATCATCCCTCCAACCACCAGAGCAGTCAGAAGTGGCCACATGCAGAGGTTGCGGGGGAAGTAACCGAGGACTTGCCCCCAGAGGTTGTAGCGATTGACACCCCACATTCGATTGAGGAATTCTGCGCCCTCTCCTCCTGAGATAGTCACAGAGAGGAAAATCATCGCTATTGGAGTCAGCGAACTTAGGAAGATTACGAGTATTGCGAGCCTGACGAATGGGTTGTAATATCGATGTCCCTTGCCACGGAAGATACCGTAAACATGGTGCCTGAAAATCGCGTAATTCCGAACCCAACGCGGCCCTAAATTACCGTCCCACGGCCGGTAAATTTGCTCGAAAAGTATGCCTAACGAGGCCTTGCGCGCAACCACCGCTTTTGCGTCATCATCACCATCACCAGCCCCGTATGCGACCTCCATTCGGGTCTGTCCAGAGCCTATATCGGGGTCCGTTTGATTCTGATCGATGTCATCTCCAGCTACGGCGTTGGCAGCACTTACCGCCTGAGGATTAGTCTGCGCCGGCTCGACCTCATCCTCTTTCGGAGGTTGTGTGGATTCCGGTTCAGACAGAGGAACCACCTCCTGTGTGCTTGGAGGTCATCAATTCTGAGGTTCCCTTGACGTGAGCCCCGAGCTTTTCCATGATAAGTAGGAAAATGTCTTCCAGATCAGGTTCGTACTCATGCAATTCACGAATCTGCACGTCTGCCTTGTAGGCAATTTGGATGATACGATCGATAGTGCTCTCATCGTCGATTGTAACCCTCATGACTCGCCCCATCCTACGGACCTTGAGGCCATCAGCGAGCAGAGCCTGCTCCATTCGAGATGCACCTCCCCAAATCACCGTCTCAACCTCGCGTTCGATTTGGTCAGCGAGGTCGGCAATCGGGCGATTAACGACGACTTGGCCATTGTGAATCATCACCACACGGTCGCAAACCTGCTGCACATCGTCCATCACATGGCTAGACATCAGGACGGTCCCCCCGCCTTCGTCGACGGTTCGCCGTAGGGTGTTGAGCATGAATTCGCGAGAGCGTTGGTCGAGGCCATTTGTGGGTTCGTCACAGATGAGAATCTCAGGATCATGGACGATGGCACAGGCGAGTTTGGTGGCCTGCTTCATACCTGTGCTGAAGGACTCGATCTTGCGGTAACGCTGGTCTCGCAGGCCAACATATTCGAGCACTTCGTGGGAGCGTTGCATCGCTGATGCAGGGTTCATTCCAAGGAGTTCACCAGCGTATCTTACTTGGTCGATGGCGGTGAGGTCTGGATCGAGCGAATCGTATTCCGGCATGTATCCGATGCGAGCTCGAATGATATCGCCATCGGTTTTGATGTCGTAGCCGAGGACTGAACCATTTCCTGAGGTTGTCGTGATAAGCCCTAACAAGCACTTGAACAAAGTCGATTTGCCTGCTCCATTGGGTCCAAGGATACCAATTGCTCCCTTTGGAATTTGCACGTTGACGTCATCGAGGGCAAGGTGGGGGCCGTACATCTTACGCAGATTGCGAGTCTCGATGACGAATTCCGCATTCTCCAATTGAGCACCAACCTAGGCGTGACTCCCAAAGGGAGTCGACTCGATGTGGTGGCCGTAATCACTTGAATGAATCCCCGGCGGCCATCTCGTTGCATCAGAGAAGAGGGTCGGAAAAGGTAGGGGTTATGTCTCCTTGAACTCATCCTTCATTGCACCGTCGCGGACTTTGACCGCGATTCCCTTGGTGAAGAAGGCCATGTCATCGGCGGTTGCGTTGGCAGTGCCATGGGCGACGAGGTTTCCGTGAATGTCGACGACGAGGCAGGGTTGGCCGACTATGAGATGAGCGTCAGCGCCAAGGACGAATCCTTGGATGACATTTCGACCCCGCCCCACGAATGGGATTGCGTCATCCATCAAGAGGACTCGTGGCATTCCCGGGTGGTCTGAATCGCTGGCCGTGACACCCTCATCGAATCTGGCTGGTGCTGTTGGGTTGAGGGCGTGTAGGCGGCGCGCGCCGATTAGGGTGAGCGAAAGCGCGCCGTCGGTTAATCTGGGAGATATACAGTGTTCATCACCAAAATTGACGTTTATCATGCGATCTGTTCTCGAACGTCGGACGGTCATTCCTTCGGTGAGAGAGCAAGCATCGTCAGGAGTGATGGCACAGATTAGTGAGAGCTTGTCGACAATTGCGCAGCGGTCAATCCACGTGCGAATCGCTGCACGGTTTTCGGCCCCTGCTTCTCCTTCGGGATCGGGCTGGCAGATGTGGATGTCGAGGGGAATGTCGCCGAGACCTAAATCCTCGAGCCAGACCTCAATTTCATCCTCGGTGAGAATCATGTTCCAGAGAGACTCTGAGCAATCAATATGGCACCAAGGTGAGACATCCTCAAGGGTGAATGGGATGAGGCCAACTGGGGTCGAAATGAGCACCACTGTACGAGGTTCCTCAGCCAGTGCTGCGATTGCCGTGCCGAGAGCAGTATCGCGCCACGGAGGCGCTCCTCCGGTCAGAATTACGACGCGTTCGGGAGGCTTCGAGGAACCGTCCCACCATGATCCAGGACGGCGCCATCGCATCGCCAGAAGAGCGTTGAGGTGGAGTAAATGGGGGCGGCTGTCGATATCGTCAGAAAATTGCTCAGAAGAACCTCGAACTGGGTCGGTCGAGGCGATGGTTCTCAGCGAACTCTCGCCGACAGGTCCTTCTTCAGTTTCTTCAAATTGTTCAAGGACCCATTCGAAGGCTTCACGCAGCCGCGGTGAAGCGTGGCTGCGTTGTTCCGCGAGGCGCCAAATGGTTCCATTTCGCACCGCCTCGCGGCATCGAGCAAGCTCGGCTTGAGTTACCTCTAGATTGTGATGGGCGAGAAGAACGGAACGCTCGTTCCGATCCATCGCCCGCACCTCGGCTGGAGTGTGAGAGAATAGTGTGGCAGAGTGGGTTGGCCATTCGGTTAATTCCCCGATTTTGACCGTACCATTTGGTGTGAGAAGTCGGTCGTCGCGCGCGAAAAGGGCGTAGGCTGCGGAGTCGAATAGATCTACTCCGAGAGCAATGGACATCGGGAAGAGGAGAGGATGTCCGCAGCCGAAGAGGTGAATCGGCCGATTAGGAGGAATCGTAGCTCGAGCAGCCAGTAGAATCTCAAACAATTCGCGGTAGCGTTGGCGTTCCATCAACGGGACAATGCCGCCAATTGGATGCACAGCAAAGCCCCGATGCTCACCCTCTACCTCGCACATCAAGCGACCAGCCTCGGCGCGCAAATCTTCGTGTAATCCACCCTGCACGGGCCCGTTCAGCAAGAGACCCTCGCCTGCAACCGCTAGTGAAACGGGGGCACGAGCAGCGGTCTCTTCGACTGCATGCTCAATCTCCTCGCGGCTCATGTCGGGCCGACCGAATACATCGAGCATCGTCCCGACATCCACGCCGATGTCGCGCTGGAATTCTACAATCTCCTCAACACCAACCTCGACATCGCCATAAACATACGATTGAAAGGTTCCCGAATCGGTCACGATAACCCCTGGATAGTCGAGCAGTGCGTGGATTCCATCAGCCAAAGCCGATTCGCGCAACTTCTCGTGCTTCCAAGTCACGTAGGAATTTGTGATCAGCCCATTGACGCGGTATTTCTCCCACATCTCTCGCGGCTCAATCGTGCGAATATTAGGGTTAATCACCGGTAGTAACATCGGCGTATCCAGCACACCATGTCGCGTGTGAAGACGACCCAAACGTGCCGCCCCATCACGTACAGTCACCTCGAACTTGCCCAAGTCCTGCGGTCTGCAGGGTTCGGGGTCAGGACGGTTCGACACAGGCCACGGGCAAAGCCGTGCAGTCATCAATCCTCGCTCGCGCAAAGGCGGCAATTTCGTGCACTTCTAGGCCGCACGCGAGATGACTCTCAGTTGCACCGAACCATCCTCAAGCGTCATCTCTACTTCATCACCATCATTGATGGCAAGGGTCGGATCATCATCGAATCCGTGGGCATAAGGGACGGCGAGAAGGCTCGCCGCGGGAAGCGTCAACGGACACACATCGCGATTCACAATCGCCCGTGGGCCCTTTCCTGTGTAGATTAATCCCATCAACACGAAGGGCGCAACAGTAGAACCAGAGCCCTTCGGATAAATCAGAACAGTATCCTCGATGGCAACCCCATCAAGCGGATGCCCAGGTTCCTCGATAACCCCGGTGTCACGATTCACGTAGCCAAGGTAGGTTATCGGCACATCGCTAACCATCGCTTTTCCACGAATCTTCCAATCACTCTGACTAGGAATTCCATGCCCATTTATCACAGCCTCTCCGGTCTGCCTCGTCTTATTAGTGGCCATCGCTTTGACTCCCTTTGCACCGAGAATAGGTCGGGCCCCGGTCACCAAATTAGGGTCAAATGCATGTGCCACGCAATCCTCGATTCGCGCAACGCTCGTCGGCAAAAGATTGAGCCCGCTCTTCAGATAATGCTCAGCCTTCAGTGAATTAGTCAACAGATGATTGTACTTCGAGCGATTGTACGGAGTCACCTCCGGGCAAGTGTCTCGCAAAACCAGTGCACCAGCCTCCTCAAGCAGAGCCACAGTGCCATCAGCCTCCAACAAATCGTAGTTGTAACCACTTGTGAAAACCCACAATCGGTGGTCAGGAATCCGCTGACTGAGTTCCATTCGAGCCCTGACTGCTGCTGCGGTTGCACGCGCCTCACCAACACTCGCCTGCGGGCAACCAATCACAACAAGATCAACAGTTCCAGTCGGAGCCAAGTCAGCATAACGCTCAGCCAGCTCCGCCTCACCAAAGACAAGTTCTCCCTCGAACGAATCAACCTCAGGGGCATCGGCTGTCAGGCCATCCACCCACAGCATCGGACAGCCATAATTCGCTGCGGCAGCGGTAAGCGCCTTGCGCATCTCGAAGTTTGCATCAGCAGGCAAACCAACCAGCCGCGGCATCATCCCCCAAGGAAGACTCCAATCAGGGCGCACCTGCATCCCCATCCAATCGCCGAGAATCGACCAATCAGCCAAATCTTCCATCGCGCACTCGACGCGCACAAGGATGTTTGGAACACGATTAGACTCAAGGTGAAGTCCCCATAGAGGAGCCCAGCCAGTCAGTGCGGTGGCAAGGGCGGAGAGTCCAGATTCTCGATTTGTAATCAGCGAAGTGTAGGAGTTGGAGAAGCAGACTGCGTTGGACTCCGCCCAAGAGCCGATGCCTTCGTCGTCCTCGATGCCTCTGTCATAGGGCGTGCAAGAGAGGATTGCGTCTATCCCCAGTTCGGAGTATGCGTGCACAATCTCAAACTGTTGCTCGAGGAAATCAGGATGGTCAATCCCCATCTCCTCCATCCTCTGATTGTCGCAACCCGCCGAGTTGAGAGTGGTTGGAATGGCTACATTTCCCTCGGGGTCACCTGACAGGTCGGCTAGGAAGCGCCTGAGTCCATGTCCGCCTGTAATCACGCTCACGCCAGAAACATGGGCGTTCTCGACCTCGATGAACTCCGTCGCACCCGCAGCAGAGGCCAAGTCGACGACCAAACGGGCCGCCTTCTGCTTGGTCGGACCCATCGAGCCGCTGAGCATTGACTCAAGTTGCGAGGGTATTTCCACGTCGCTTGGTCATAGCGCCGCTCCTTCAATGCGACGCAGGCTCGACCTCTGCTAGCAGACATTCAGCAGCATCCGGCTTCGCGCATAGGAGCTGAGACGAATGAGATTCTGTCGACGTCATTGGTATTCTTCAATCTCTCAACAACATCCTTGACAGATCCGGCTTCACCCCTGATTTGCATGGTGTCTACACAAGTATGGCTCTCAGTCAAGCAGTTGTGATTGTAAGAAGAGACCTTAATCGAATGAGAATGTCTGATATCGAGAATCTTGCTCTCCACTCCGTGTTGGTAGAATATCACCAGTACCCCCTCTGTGACCGAATCTGCATCCATCGTACTCAGGTCGTCACCAAGATTTGCATTCGCGAAGTGAAGACTAGCATCCCTGAGGAACATGCTTCTGTTCTTGTATCCGGAGTCCTCAATCATGGAGTCTAGTCTGCGTGCGAACTCTTTGTCGCCACTGAACGATATGATTCTGCTCATGACACTGCTAACTACTTAGAATTATTAACATTTTTTATATATGTAATACAAATGGGCGGCGATATGGTCGCAGTAGGTCCTCCAATCGAACTAGCAGGACTAACTCTCGTTTTAGCCCTCATCGGAGGTTTATTCCCTATTTTCAGTAAATTGAAGGAGAACCCAGAGAACCTCAGAAGGATCACAGGTATCGCATCCGGGATTTTGTTGGCTTCTGCTCTTCTTGTTGTTGTCCCAGAGGGTTTCGAGTTGGCCACTGGTGATCATGACGAGCATGACGATGAGGGTCTTGAGAATCTAATGATTGGAGCAGCCATACTGGCGGGATTCATGATGATGCTGATTCTAGAAGGATCCGGTATAGGTCACGCAATACACGAGGAGCACCATGACCACCATGATGAGCATGGGCACGAGCACGTGCATCACAGGACTTCCCCTTGGATAATCGTTCTCGGTCTGTCTCTGCATTCTGCGGCAGATGGACTGGCAATTGGGTCTGCTGCTGCAGGCACATCAGAGGCGGTCACCGCCTTGGTTGCAATGGCAGTATTGATTCATAAGATCCCTGCTGCTTTCAGTCTGGGAGTATTCTCAATGCACGAAAGAGAGAACAGGAACGAATCCATCAGAGATGTTGTGCTGTTTTCACTGGCCACACCTGTGATGATTATGATCTCGTTCTACGCCTTGCAAGGTGTGGACGAGCACATTATCGCACTCTCGATGTTGTTCGCGGCAGGCACCTTTCTTTATGTTGCTACTGTGGACACTTTACCTGACATTCACAACCCAGAGACCGGTCGCGGAGCACTGCTGAATGTGCTAATCGGTGTATCGCTGATGCTGGTAATTCTTCTCCTCGTCGGCGACCTACACGCTCATTGAAATGAACTGATCCCACAAGCGTGAGATAGCATTCACTGGGAACGCTGGCGCTGGGCTTCGATTGCTACTGCGCTGAGTGGTGCTTGCAGATTGAATGAAGGGACAAAACCGCTCATTGGAATACGAATGATTTCGTCAGCAAGCGCGATAGCTTCCTCACTGATTCCTGCGCGCTCACCCCCAACGATTAGGAGGACTGGGCCTGTAATATCAACATCCCATGGTGCCTTGTCGCCAATGTCTTCTAGGGCAATAATTCGGTATCCTGCGGACTTGGCTGTAAGTATTGACTCGCTCGAGGATTGCCAGAATACTGGGATGAATCTGTGTGCTTTCATCGAAGCGCGCTTGGCCGCGCTTCGCTCAGAATTGTTTAGTTCTCCGACCACCACAACAGCAGCTGCTCCTGAGACTTCAGCGGTGCGGATGCAGAAGCCGATATTGACAGGATACTTCGCCCCGTCGAGTAGCCAAATCAAACCTCCAGCCGCTATTACTTCGTCTAATGATGCGGCTGGATCTCGCCCAACAAGAGCAAGAATTTCGGGCGCTTCTTCTGAATTTTCTCGAGCCATTCGCCATAGATCATTTTCTGATCCTTTGATGACTCGGATACCGGCCTCTTCAGCTGCCGAGACAAGTCCGCCAACCTCTTCAGAGTCATGCTCGCGATTGACCAAAATCAGCGAGATAGATTCCCCTGAATTAAGTGCAGCGCGAACCTCATCCAGTCCGCAGCGCTGCATCGACATGCAACTCACCTCAGGAGTCCTGCCGCTTGAAGATAGGAATTGGATTCATCTTGTGAGCATTGGAAGTATTGAATGAGCGAAAGATTGCAAGTACAGTTCGCTGCCGCTCACTCAGAGTCTCGCCCGACGGGTTCGCCTCGTGCTCCATTGCCCACTCCAACTCATCGTAAGTCGCACCCATCTGGTCCTCATCTGTGCGTCCATCGTCCCACAGGCCATCTGTAGGTGCAGCATCTTGAATTTCCTGAATGATACCGAGTGATTCTGCAATTGCGTAAACTTCGGATTTCATTAGATCGGC
>TARA_B110000116_G_scaffold272457_1_pt1 | contig 32137 bp, 34 predicted proteins | sample TARA_B110000116 | Tara Oceans TARA_B110000116 (sample SAMEA4397355) | marine metagenome | biome: Polar Biome; feature: [ZZZ] marine water layer (ENVO:01000295); material: water (ENVO:00002006), including particulate matter (ENVO:01000060) such as... | depth 199 m
GCTGCGATTTTCTTAGCCGGAGATTTCTTAGCTGCGATTTTCTTAGCTGCGGCTTCCTTATCTGCTAATTTTTTATCACTAACTTTTTTCGCCTTTGATTTGAGAGGACTAGTTGCTAACACTTTCCTGCCTACTTTCTTTTCAACTTTGTCTTTCTTCGACTTAGAAGATTTCTTCTTTGGCTCAGGTTCAGGCTCAGGTTGAGGCTCAATAAAATCCTGAAGGCTTACGACATTAACAAACTCGACAACTTTCTTTCTGAAGTCAGGAATAGCGCCTATCTCAAACTCTATTTCTTGAACTTTTGCATTTGCGATTATCTTTACAGGCATAACTCCTGCATAAGTAGAATCATCGATTTTTTCAAAACCTGTAGACCTTAGAATTTGCTTCTGTATTAAGGGAATGTAAATTTTTCCTAATAGGGTAACTTCTTCTGGTAGAAGACCATCCTGAGTAACGCTTATCTTAATTGTTGTTTGTTTCATTTTATATTCTACCCTTTTATACCGATTTTTGTAGTACGATTTTACTTAATTAATAAGTAAATAACAAATTTTCTATTAATTACTAAAAAAAACCTGCTTAAATAATTTTAAAATCCTTATTTTATGCTATATTTTCATCTTATCTTTTAAAAGGTGGTCATTTGAGCTTAACCAAAAATCAAATAGGAAGATATAGTAGGCATTTGATAATGCCAGAAGTTGGAGTAAATGGCCAAGAGAAACTTGCTGCTGCTAAAGTCTTGTGTATCGGAGCTGGTGGATTAGGTTCTCCATTGGCCTTATATTTGGCCTCAGCAGGCGTCGGTACCATAGGAATTGTTGACGACGATGTTGTTGACTTGAGCAACTTACAAAGACAGATTCTTCATTCAGAAGAAAGAATTGGCGAGCTAAAGGTTGACTCTGCTAAAAAAAGATTACACGAACTTAACTCAGATGTGACGGTTAATACTTACAATTTAAGATTAACATCAGACAACGCTTTAGATTTATTTAAAGACTATGATGTGATTGTTGATGGTACAGACAATTTTGCAACAAGATACCTTGTGAATGATGCATGTGTATTGCTGAATAAGCCAAATGTATATGGAAGCATCTTTCGTTTTGAGGGACAAGCTACAGTATTTAATTATAAAGGTGGTCCTCACTATAGAGACCTATATCCAGAACCACCACCCCCTGGGATGGTTCCTTCATGTGCTGAAGGTGGAGTTCTAGGAATATTGCCTGGCATCATTGGAGTAATACAAGCAACTGAAACTGTGAAGATTATCTTAGGTGTTGGTGAGACTTTAAGTGGAAGGTTAATGCTCTATGATTCTTTAAAAATGACTTTTAGAGAAATTAAACTTAGAAAAAATCCTGATACCCCTGAAATTAAAAGTTTAATTGATTATCAGGAATTCTGTGGAATAAACAATTCTCCAGAGACAAGTGATGAACTTGAAATTAGTGTTCAAGATTTAAAAAATATTGTAGATGCGGATAAAAAAATAACTCTTCTTGATGTTAGAGAGTACGGAGAATATGAAATCTGTAAACTTAAAAATTCAATATTAATACCCTTGGGGGAGATTACCTCTAGGGCTAACGAATTAGATAGTGCAGATGATATAATAGTCTATTGCCATCATGGAATGAGAAGCCTACAAGCTACAAGAATATTAAAAGGAATGGGATTCAAAAAAGTTAAAAATCTTTCAGGTGGGATTGACTCATGGGCCGCTAGGTTTGATGAAAAAATGCCTCGCTACTAAGAATCGAAATTATCCAAATCACCGTGCTTGTTAGTTCCTTCGTCTCCCTTGAGGATTCCGGTATTCACAAAGATATAAGCTTTCAGAACCCACATAAGAATTATATAGAACTTAAGTAGGAAATCCGGAACGAAATGAAACTGCATTGGAATCGCAAATAAGTATGGAAGTATTGCAAAGAGTCCATTTATAGATCTATCATGAAGTCTTTTTGAGTCTGGGAATATCGATAAAGCCGATATTAAGAGAATCAAAAAAGATATAAACTTCTCAATCTGCAACTTGTCAAGATCTAAAGAAGTAAGAAGATAAGATACAGGCACTAGGGTTAAAACACCTAAGAAAACCAAGAAGAACTGGCAATACCACCAGGTCTGCCTATTAATTCTCCCACTCAGAGAGAAGAATAAGAACTTTAAAAAAATAGGATCTAAAAACTTTTTTATATTCATCAAAAACTCTATGGGCGAAAAGGGACTCGAACCCTTATGAACATAAGTTCAGCGGCTTTTGAGGCCGCCGCGTCTACCAGTTCCGCCATTCGCCCAAATTATCTGTCTTTATAAATGTTGTACCAATATATTGCATTAATAACTAGCGAATGAGTTATTTTACCTTCTATTACCATTTTGTCTAAATCTTCTAAATTAATAAGTTTCACTTCCGTAAACTCACTTCCAGCATTTTGAGGGATTGACGTCTTTTCCACATTAAGTGCAAGGAAGGTATAGCACTTATTAGTTAAAATTGCAGGATTAGGATTTACAACACCAAGTTGCGACCATACCCCCTTTGAAAAACCTGTCTCTTCGAATAGCTCTCTTTTAGCAGAATCTATAGGATCCTCATTCTTATCAGCCATTCCACCTGGGAGCTCTAATGTAATAGAGTCAGTACCAGGCCTGTATTGTTGGACAAAAACAACCTTGCCGGACTTTGTTATTGGGAGGACATTAATCCAGTCTACTGAATCAAATACATAAAAATCAAAACTTTTCTTAACATCTTGAGAATATGGGGATATCAATTTGTATCGGAATAAGTCAAAAATCTTCAAATTTTTTAATAATTTTTTGTCTTCAATTTTCCATTTTTTCATCATAATCTGAATCTTAACTGATACAAAAAATAAATAAAATCTTAAAGATAATGGAGATGGAAAATGTTAACATTTTAATATGGGAGAGTTGGCCGAGTGGCCGAAGGCGCACGCTTGGAAAGCGTGTAGGGGGTCAAACCTCTCGTGGGTTCGAATCCCACACTCTCCGTAGAATTAAGCTGGCTAGTCATTTTAATGACAGTCTATTGCAAACTCCGCCAGGACAGAGATGTAGCAACGGTAGCAATCAAGATTGGGTATTTTAATGATTGGTCAGCCGTTTAAGAGTTTAATATGTCATACAAAGTTTTATCGAGAAAATATAGACCAAAAACCTTTAGTGAAGTAGTAGGTCAAGAAAATGTATTAACGATTTTAAAAAGTTTTATTAAAACTGACTCCATACCACATGCTCTTATTTTTTGTGGATCACGAGGGGTAGGAAAAACATCTTTAGCGCGAATATTTGCTAAGACAATCAATTGCCCTGAATTAAGAGAAGACAAAATATGCTCAGATTGTTCTATCTGCTCCGAAATAGATGAGAGCAAATCTCTTGATGTAATAGAAATAGATGCTGCCTCTAATAATGGTGTTGATCAAATTCGTGAAATAATTGAAAGTTCCAACTACTCATCAATTAATTGCAAATATAAGGTTTTTATTATTGACGAAGTTCACATGCTTTCAAAAGCTGCATTTAACGCCCTTCTTAAAACACTAGAAGAGCCTAATAAAAACACTATTTTTATTCTAGCTACAACCGAAGTAGAGAGGATACCATTAACTATTTTATCTAGATGTCAGATGATTAACTTTAAAACTTTAAATAAAGGAGTACTTGCTAACCATTTAAAGAATGTTTGTTCTAAAGAAAAAATAACAATAGACGATGAATCAGTATCTCTAATATCAGAAGAATCAAAAGGCTCAGCAAGAGATTCCTTGGGAATTTTAGAGCAGCTGATGACATCGCTTGATAGAAATATAGATGTTGAGAATGCAAGGAAGATTCTAGGAACTACGAGTAATCAAATTCTTTTTAGAATTTCAAGAAACCTTTTAACTAGTGATATCAAAGAGTGCTTAAAGGATTACAGTGTAATAACTAAGAATGGATATGATTCAAAGAAATTCATTCACTCACTCCTAAACTATTTCAGATCTGCAATTTATTACAAACTTGAAATTCACAATGAGGTAAATGATATAGTGGCTATTGAAGAGTCAGAAAAAAAGGAGCTGCTGAAATACGATATCGAGCTATTCGAGAATCTGTTTGATGAGTTAATAAAATTGTATGAGCTTTGTAATAAAACTGAGAATATAAAATTTATTATTGAGTCTAATCTGATTAAGCTATGCCTGGTATCAAACTATCTAAATTTTAATGAAATAGTAGACTCAAAAGAGATTAAAGAAGAAATACTTACAACAGAAGAGAGGGTCGAGAATGCGCAAAAAGATAAGATAGACAAGGTTCAGAAAGAAGAATCTGTTAAGCAAAAAAAAAATCCAAAAATAACGACAAAGGCGTTTGATAAATCAGTATTATTAAAAAACTTAAAGGAGCTCAAGGATGAGAATCATAAGCTTCTGATAGATTGTGACTTTAAATTAGAAGGTAAAACTATCAATATTGAAACAAAGAACAATCTCCTATATGGAATCCTAAAAGAAGACGAAAAGATAGAAAAAATTTCCAAGTTAGTAAATGAAATCTTTACTGATACTTTTATCATTAGAATAAGCTTAGGGTCAAAAAAAGAAGAGAAGAGTGAATCTGGAGATTTTAAATTTAATGAAAAAAAAGATAAACTATTTGAGTCAGAAACTATGAAAAATCTATTTAGCACTTTTGATTGCAGAGTGCTTGATATAGAAAAGGAAAAATAATATGAAAATACCTGGAAATTTAAATATGAAAAGTATGATGAAGCAAGCCGAAAAAATGAAAGTTCAAATGGATAAGCTCCAGGAAGAAGCAGGAAACAAGGAGTTGGAAGTCACAGCAGGTGGTGGAATGATTACAGTAACTGCAAAATGTAAAGGGGAAATATTAAAAATTGATATTGAAGATGAAATTATCAATTCAGGAGACAAAGAAATGCTTCAAGACTTAATTCAAGCAGCCATCAATAAAGCTTTGTCTAAAGGAAAAGAAAATGTCGACAGCGAGATATCGCGTGCAGCAACCGCTCTTGGTATACCCCCAGGATTTCTCTAAAAATGACAAAAAACTACCTTCCTAAAGAACTTATGAGGCTTGTTGAATCTTTCTCTAAACTTCCTGGTATAGGGCAAGCTACAGCTTCAAGGCTAGCTTTATATTTAATGAGGAAGCCTCCTGACTTAAGTTTAGAAATTGCAAAATCACTTATAGAGGCTAGAAAGAAGGTTAAATCTTGTCCTAATTGTAACAATTTCATGTTCGATAATGATTGTAGTTGCTCTGACTCTTCTCGACAGAGCGATATTCTTTGCATTGTAGAGAATACCGTAGATGTAATTTCAGTAGAGAACAGTGGTGAGTACAATGGTCAGTATCATGTCCTCCAAGGTCTTCTCTCTATATCACAAGGGATTAACCCCAAGGACCTAAAAATCAACCAATTGATAAATAGAATAAAGAATAGTGAATTCAAAGAAATAATTTTAGCCACTGATCCAACTAGCGATGGAGAGTTTACAGCGCAGTATATTCACGAAAAAATAAAACCTTACTGTTTGTTAATTACTAGAATTGCCATAGGCGTACCTATTGGGTCTGAAGTTAACTATATTGACAAAAATACTTTAGCTAAGTCTATAGTCGATAGAAGAAAGATAGGATGAGAATCTCGACAAAATCCAGATATTAGTTTACAATTTTGAAGTTTTTTTATTTAAAAATTGGAGGCTAAACAATGAAAATCGTTGTAATTGTAAGACAAACACCTGATACAGAAGCAAAGATTACCGCTAATTCTTCAGGTAATGGAATAGATGAGAATGAATTGAAATGGATACTTAATCCTTTTGATGAATTCGCAGTTGAAGAAGCTGTAAAAATAAAAGAGGAAACTGGAGCAGAAGTTGTTGTTTTAGGAATAGGTCCAGATAGGACACTGGAAACGATTAGGACTGCTATGGCTATGGGAGGAGACTCTGCCATACATATAAAAGATGAAAACTTTGGTTCAACCGACTCTTATGCTACTGCAAAATTAATTGCCTATAAAATAAAAGCAATGGGTGATGTTGATTTGATTCTTGCTGGAAAGAAGTGGATAGATGAAGAATCAGGCCAAGTCCCTATACAAGTGGCTGCAGAACTTGATATCCCACAAGCCACAATCGCTACAAAGGTTGATGTGAACGAAGCTGCAAAAACTGTTAAAGTTCAATCAGAAATTGAAGGGGGCCAAACAATTCTAGAGCTAAACTTTCCTGCTCTCGTTACATGCGAGAGAGGTTTAAATGAACCTCGCTATGCTTCTCTTCCTGGAATCATGAAAGCTAAGAAGAAGCCATTAGAGGAAGTTACACTCGACTCAATAGGTCTTGAGGAATTAGGGTTAACAAAAGAAAACTTAGGTATTGGTGGATCAAGATATTCAGTTGACAACATTGATATCCCAGTAATAAATAGAAGTCTAAACGTCTTAAAGGGTGGCAGTTCTGATATGGTTGAAGCTAGTGAAGTTCAAGCAGCAGCAGAAAATCTAACTAAGCTTTTAAGAGAAGAAGCGAAGATCATCTAAGGAGAAAAAAATGAGTGAAATTTGGGTATTAGTAGATACAACAGCAGACGGTAAAATTAGAAATGTCACATTTGAAGTGTTGACAGCCGCTGCGAAACTTAAAGAAAAAAATAGCGCTACTGTTGCTGCCGTTTATTTAGGCGAAAGCGCAGGATCAATTGAAGCAGAGCTAGGAAAGTATGGTGCGGATAAAGTATACAAAATTGAAAGTCCAGCCCTAAAAGACTTTAACTCCAGTGCATATGCTTCAGCACTTTCAGAAGTAATAAAAAAATATAATCCCGACATTATCCTTGGAGGAAACACGTTGCAAAATCAGGATTTTCTTCCAAGAGTATCCGCAAAAACTTCTGGTGGTTTAGTTCTGGACGCTGTAGATGTTGACATAAGTGCTTCTTCGACACTAGCAATAAAAAGATATAGGTACTCTGGTAAGTCAATTTCCGGAATGACTTTTCATGATATTAAACCAATGATGGCTACAATAAGGCCTAATGCTTTTAAAGCGATTGAAAAATCCGGAGCTGCTGAAGTTGTTTCTGAAAGTCCAGAAGTTCCTTCTCAGGAGAATGTTAAAATCCTTGAAACCAAACTTGTTCCAAAAGATCGACCTGAGCTTACAGAGGCAGATAAAATTGTTTCTGGTGGAAGAGGAGTGGCTAGCACTGAAAACTTCAAGCTTATATTCGATATAGCTGACAGTATTGGAGCTGGGGCTGGAGCATCAAGAGCCGCGGTTGATTCGGGCTATGTTCCTTACGAAATGCAAGTAGGTCAAACAGGAAAAGTAGTTGCCCCTAATTTATATATAGCTGTGGGGATTTCAGGATCAGTACAACACTACGCTGGCATGGGCTCTTCGAAAGTTATTGTTGCTATAAACAAAGACCCTGATGCACCAATATTTCAAAAATGTGACTACGGAATCTGTGGCGATCTTTTTGAAGTTCTTCCGGCACTAACAGAGGAATTCAAAAAACTTACATAAAAATATTTAAAAAATAATGAAGTAAGGCTATACATCTATAGCCTTACTTTAAGTCCACTAATTTAATCTTAAAATCTAACTTTCTAAAAATTTTGCCAACAACCGATTGGAAATATTCAGACTTATCAGTTAAAAAAATACTTCTTCTTTTGTCAGGCTTTTTAAATTCGTTTGGATGATGCTTAAGAAGGTGCTCCCTTAAGGAACCTGCAACTTCACTAGCTGAATCTATTAATACAACATCACCTCCTACACAGCTTTGAATATTTTTCTTAATTAAAGGATAGTGAGTACAGCCTAGTATCAGGCTATCAATCTTCTTATTTATAAAGAATTTTAGATTCTCATATATTATCTTGTCGTAATACTTTTGATTAACAAGTCCTTGCTCGATTATTGGAACAAATATTGGACAAGCCTTACTGTGGACTTTTACTTTCGGATTCTTACGTTTGATGGTCCTTATATAAGATTCACTGGCAATAGTAGAATTGGTACCAATAACTCCCAGATTCTTAGGATTTAATTTTAAAGCTGCAGTTACTCCTGATGAGATAACATCAAATATTGGTATTTTATATTTGTTTTTTAATAACCTTGCTGAATACGAAGAAGCTGTATTACATGCAATAACAATTATTTCACAGTCTAATGATTTAAGAAAATCTATGTTTTTTATAGAATAATGATCTATTGTTCTTTTTGATTTGATCCCATATGGCAAACGAGCTGTATCTCCAAGATAGACAATCTCAAACGAAGGTAGTGCTTTTGAGATCTCTTTAAAAACTGTGAGCCCGCCAATTCCTGAATCAAAAATACCTATTTTCATTTTACTTTCCTATCAAAACTAAAAAAAATCTTTTATTTCTTTAATGTGCTCAATCCCTCTTATTTTCAGTTTGCCAGCAACACTTTTAGCGTCATTTACTGAATTTATTGGAATAAAGCATGACTTAAACCCAAGTCTAGCAATCTCTTTAACTCTTTTCTCTATATTATCAATTTCCTTCACTTCTCCACTTAATCCAAGTTCGCCTATAAAAACATTTTCATTAGATATCGGAACATTCCTAAAGCTCGAATATATAGCAACAGCGGAAGCTAAATCGTTGGAAGTATCTTTAACTTTTATTCCTTTTGTTAAACTAACAAATATATCTTTGTCTGAGAGCCTAATATCACAATATTTCTCTAATATTGCAACCAAAAGATTTACACGATTACTATCAATACCAGTAGAATACCTTTTACCAAAAGATTGAGTCGGATTAGAGACTAAAGACTGTATCTCTACCAACATAGGCCTTGTTCCCTCATGAGTAGAGGAAATAGCAGAGCCAGGCGAAGCCTCTTTCTTATTAGAAAGAAATAAGCTTGTTGGATCAACTATCTCTTCCAGTCCCTTCTCTGTCATATTAAAAATACCAATCTCATCAGTTGCACCAAAACGGTTTTTTGATGTTCTTAGTATTCTTAGATTTCCAGTGTCAATTTTCTCAAAATACAAAATAGTATCGACTAGATGCTCTAAAACTTTAGGTCCTGCAATAATACCTTCCTTTGTTATATGACCAACCAATATCAAAGTAAAACTTAACGCTCTGGAGAGCTCCGCTAACTGGTTAGAGCAATTTGTAACCTGATTGACTGAGCCCGCAATACTTGCACTCTCATCACTCGTCATAGTATGGATAGAATCTATTATTACGAAGCTAGGCTTAGATTGTTTTATTTCATTTATAATATCTTCTAAATTATTATGCTCTGACAATATGACATTATCAGAATCTACCCCTATCCTTTTTGCTCTTAATTTTATTTGCTTTTGAGACTCTTCTCCTGAAAAATACATAAACTTAAAATCATCATTGGCCAAATTTCCTAATTGTAGAGCTAGAGTTGATTTTCCTATTCCTGGCTCACCACCAATAACTATAGAAGACCCCAGTATAAAGCCTCCACCTAATACTCTGTCTATTTCAGAAATATTACTACTATATCTAAGATTATCCTCTACTTGAATCGAAGATAAAGTTGCAGATGGGTTCTTAATTGGATTAATTGTACGTGATTTATTTTTTGACTTTTCTTCAACGACTTCCTCCATTGTATGCTGCAGACAATTATCACACTTTTTAATACTGGAGGAGGATGTTTCCTTGCAATTTGTACACATATACATGTTTTTTATTATACTACAGATCTCTTAATGTAAATGATTGCTAGGATTCGGAGGCTTCTCAAAAAAGGAGTGACAAAAAGTAAAAGTTAGTTAATTTAAATAGTGGCTCCTTCAAGGTGTTTTTTTACGGGGTAACATCTTGCTTAAGGGGCTTTTTTTATTGTAATATTACAAAGTGGAAAAAATAAAAGTAGTAGAGCCAATTTCTGCGTACCATAAAGAATGTCCAACCTGCGGGAGCAAACTATTTCCTGTAGTTCATGAGAAGCTAAACAAGAACGACTCAGAGGACTCTAAGGCTGACAAAGAATGTCACTGCTGTGGTAAAAAATTCATGGTTCTTTTTGGGTGCTGATATGCCATATATAAATGTTAAAGTTGCTGGAAAGCTAACACAAAAGCAAAGGAAAGATATAGTAGAAGACATAACTAAGACAATGTTAAAAGTTGCTGGTAAGCCTGCTTCTTCTACCTATGTTCAGATTGATGAAATTCCACGAAACCAATGGGGCGTTGGTGGAAAAATGCTTTCAGAAAAGTAAGAGCTTGGCTATTTAAATCATAAGCCTTCTCTCTATGTTCTGACTGGTCCAATCTAACTTCTTCATTTTCAAATCCAACTTTTATTAAAACAATTGCTTTGGCTTCAATTACCATTAATGTAGCTGCTACTAAAGTATAAATTTGAATAGCCTCAAATGATCCGGCTAAACCTGAGACAGGAGCCGTCCTAGCAAGACCACCATTGAAGCTTTATCATATTTGGAATATTCATATGTTGCCCAAAAAATAGAGGCTGAGGAATACATTACCAGAAGTGTCAGAGATAAGAACGAAAAAGCCCTTGTCTATTAATCAGACAAGGGCTTAATTAGGAAATATTATTTTAATCAGTATAAGCAGATTCACTATGCTCTGAAAGATCTAACCCTTTTGCCTCTGATTCATCATCAACACGAAGGCCAAAGACTTGGTTAACAATAAATAAGATAATAAATGTTCCCACACTTACAAAGAGCATTGTAGCTAATGCTGATTTAATTTGAACCATTATTAAACCATCAAACTGATAGGCAGCTGAGGCAAAAATTCCTGTAGCTATACAACCCCACAGCCCTCCTATACCATGAATACCAACAACATCTAAAGTGTCATCGTAATTAAATTTATTTTTTAGTGAACATGCAAAGCAACATAAAGATCCGGCGATAAGTCCAATCATAATAGAAGAAAGTGGATCTACAAAGCCTGCTGCAGGAGTAATTGCTACTAGCCCTGCAATTGCACCACTAGCTGCCCCGACCACGGTTGGAACCCCTTTTGAAAAATATTCTGTTAACATCCAGGCAATAACGGCTGAAGCTGCTGCTGTGTTCGTATTTAAAAATGCTAAAGCTGAATCAGAGTTTGCTCCTAATGCACTTCCTGCATTAAAGCCAAACCATCCAACCCAAAGCAAGGCTGCACCAATAACAACAAACGGAACATTATGTGGAGTGGTGGATCTGTTACGTCTTTTTCCGTACATAATTGCTGCAACTAATGCAGCTGTTCCAGAACTTAAGTGTACGACTGTTCCTCCAGCGAAGTCTAAAGCTCCAAGAGCTCCTATCCATCCTCCGCCCCAAACCCAATAACATAAAGGTGAATAAACTAAAGTAGACCATAAAATTGCAAAAGCAATATAAGCAGAGAATTTAGCTCGCTCGGCTATAGCCCCTGTAACAAGAGCAATAGTTATAATTGCAAAAGTACCTTGAAAAGCAACAAATAAATAATCAGGAATTGTACCATTTGGGCTACCTGTTATACCTTGTAATCCAAAATGACTTAAAGAACCTATAAGTTGATTGCCTTGACTACTGTCAAATGCCAACGAGTACCCTACAACAACCCATACAATACTTATTACTGCAGCTGCAGAAAAGCTATGCATAAAAGTGCTAAGAACATTCTTTCTTCTAACAAGTCCTCCATAAAACAAAAACAATCCAGGTATAGTCATCATCAAGACAAGAGCTGTTGATGTTAAAATCCAAGCTGTGTCTCCTGAATCAATGCCTGCAGCAAAGCAGGTTCCCGGAAAAAATAAAACTAATAAGGCAAATGAAAAAATAAAACCCATAATTGACTCCTTTTATATTAAAATCATCACAAGCAAAAACCTCTTCTTTGGATCCAGCAACCATCCTCTAAGAGAAAAGAGCCTTTCCTAGCTTTTACTTGTTACTATTCTTATGGCAATTACTGTGCCAAAAGACAAAAAAAGACAAACCCCTATTTTTTAACTTTTAGGGGTTTGTCTTTACGAAGTAGCAAGGCTATATTAAGATTGCTACACAGGTTATGCGTGTTTTATTTAATTGAAGTATAGGCTTCTATCCCCACCTCACTTCTATCTGACCCTAATAACTCATCTTCTGGACTTGGCCTGACGCCTATAGTCATTTTGAGTAAGAACCACACCACAGAAGAGACAATAAAGACAAATATAACTACTGAGAATGCCCCGATAGCTTGAGTCACAAATGATGTATCTGTATTTGTTATTGCAACAGCAATAGTTCCCCATATTCCAGCTATCAAGTGAACTGGTAAGGCCCCTACAACGTCATCTATTTTCAAACTTTCAATAAACTGTGTTCCGAATACTGCAATTACGCCACCTACTCCGCCAACAAGCATGGAACTGTAAGCTGTTGGGGCAAGAGGTTCTGCAGTAATTGATACAAGACCAGCCAAGGCCCCATTTAATGCAAAAGTAATATCTACTTTTCCATAAATTAACTGTGAAATAACCATTGCAACTATCAAACCAGAACAGGCTGCAATATTTGTATTTACAAAGATATTTGAGACTGCAACTGCATCATCCATTGTCCCAATTGCGAGTTGAGATCCACCATTGAACCCAAACCAACCTAACCACAGAATAAAAGTACCAAGAGTAGCAAGAGGAATACTTGAAGCTGGTATAGCATGTGGTGTTCCATTCGCGCTAAACCTGCCTAATCTAGGCCCAATAATTAGAGCACCCGCCAATGCTGCCGCACCACCTGCTGCATGAACAAGAGTTGAGCCAGCAAAATCAGAGAACCCGATAGATGACAACCATCCACCGCCCCACTGCCAACCCATTTCAATTGGATAAATAACACCAGCAAGAATTGCTGCAAAAATAAAGAATGGCCATATTTTAACTCTTTCGGCAACAGTTCCAGAAACTATTGAAACTGTAGTGGCACAAAAAACCATCTGAAAGAACCAGTCCGAATGTGCCGCATAACCAGTTGCCATATCTTCGACAGCTACGAATGAGGTAAAAGTGCCGATATATCCCGCCTCCGGTATTCCATAAGCAAGATTGTATCCCACTATATAGAACATAATTCCCGAAATTGCATATAGTCCAACATTTTTTAAACAAATAGTAGAAACATTTTTTGACCTGACCATGCCTGATTCAAGCATTGTAAATCCAGCAGCCATCCACATGACAAGAAACCCGCAAATTAAGAACAACAAAGTGTTGAAGATAAACGCAGTCTCATCAGGAGAATTAGATGCTGAAGCATCTTTCGTTAGAAAGAGTGAAATAGTACATAAAAATAGAAACATTAAAAAGTTTTTTGTTTTTTTAACCATTTTTATAACCTCCGTTTTTATAGATTATTTATAAATTGGCAAAATGTGTGCCAATTTATAAATTGAATAAAATTTAACAACTATTGTATTATTATATTTAATGACACCTAAGATTGAGGAGATAAGAAATCTTTACACTTTAGTTAAGAATTCTGCAAATAGCTTTCCTGAAAGAATTGCACTATCTGAATATAAAAAAGAAAAACTTAACTCTCTCCTATATTCCGAGCTCCTTTCTGCGATAGACAAGAAAGCTGAAGAGCTATATAAAATCCAAATTAAGGCTGGCTCAAATGTAGCCCTTGCCGGATCTAACTCTATCGACTGGGTAGTAACTTTCTTTTCAATAATTAAAATTGGTTGCGTAGTTGTTCCAATAGATCCGAAGATGAACAAAAAAGGGATAGAATTCATTCTCGAATTTACTAACTCCAAACTTTTTTTAGTAGACAATGTTAAAAATTTTAATATTTCTACTAAGCTAAAATCTTTAATTCACCCGATGAATAGTGTTGAAATAAAAGTTCAGGGCAAAGGGAGCAAGAACATGCAGCCCCTAGTTTTACTAAAAAACATAAGAAGCCTAGAGCGTGAAATAAATAACGATATCGCTGAGATACTTTTCACCTCTGGCACCACTGGTACACCAAAAGGAGTGGTGCTAACACAAAACAACTTACTATCAAATATTAAAGATATTCATTCAATGTTGCCATTAGAAAATCATCAGAAATCTTTTTCAATTCTTCCGTTACATCACGTATATGAATTAACATGTGGTCTTTTGCATAATATCAGCAGAGGTAACCATACGCACCTGTGCTCGAAAATTGACATAACTAACATGGCCAAAGAAATGAATCAGTTTCAACCAACAGTATGGCCGGTTGTACCCTTAATTCTAGAAAAGATCTATAAGAATATAAACAAAACAATATCTCGGTCTAATATAAAAATGATAATATTCAAATTATTTCCAAAACTTTTTGGACTTATTTTGAGAAGAAAATTAGGATTAAAAAAGTTAAAAGTGATTCTCAGTGGGGGAGCTCCTTTGAATTCTGATGTTGAAACTTTCTTTACAAATATTGGATTACCTATTACCCAAGGATATGGGCTATCAGAAGCCTCTCCTCTAATATCAGTAAACCCAATGAATAATCAAAAAATTGGCTCGGTAGGAAGAATTATTAGCTCGTGTAAGGTTGTGATAAAAAATCCAAACGATAAGGGGCATGGTCTAATTATGGCAAAGGGACCAAATATTTTCCCAGGATATTACAAGAACAAAGAGCTGACTGATGAGATACTAAAAGATGGATGGCTAAATACGGGCGATATTGGCTTTATTGACGAAGAAGGCTACCTTTATATAACTGGAAGAGAAAAGTTCGTCATAGTCAACAAAGGCGGTTTGAACATTTATCCAGAAGAAATTGAAGAGTTTTTTTCTTCTTCAATTTACATAAAAGATATTGTAGTTTTCAGTGATGACAATGAAAATATAATCGCTCTGATACGTCCTGACGAAGAGTTTGTTAAAGATAAAGACGAGTCTGAGATTGGAAAGGTTATTTACTCAAATTGCATTGAAATCAATAAGGGCCTGGAATCATATAAAAGAGTAAAGAAATTTTATTTATCCTTTCATGATTTTGAAAAAACTTCGACTCAAAAAATTAAAAGATCATTTCTGAAGAATATAAATTTAGAAGACTACTCTTTAGCTAGATAGCCCTATTCTTCTAAACATTGTAGTAGAGTTTCTAAATTCATCTTTCAGCTTCTTCGGCGTCATCACTAACTCTTTTGGAAGGATTTTATACGGAATCTCAATCATATTTTGCTTGGCCTTCAAAAAACCTGGAGGAAAACTATAAATTGAATCACTAACTTTATTTATATTAATACTAGTAACACTACCATCAAGCGATTTGACTGAGGGAATCAAATCTTTAACAACTTCTCTTTCCCTGCACAAGATCAATGAAAGCAAATCTGTGAACTTTAGGAATCCCAACTGAACGTTAAAGACGTCTTGATTAATATTATTTAAAATTCCTGAGTAGTTTTTATTTATAAAATCACTACATTTGCTATGGAAACTATCTTTATCTCCCCTATTACTAGAGTTAGCGCTCAATGCTTTGAAATGCTCAGCAATTAGAACAGAGGAATAAGGTATGACTGAATTTATAATGCTTTTCATCCATAACTCATCTTGAAGGGACGGTTTCATGTTTTGAAAAGTAAAAATATCCCCAGATTTACTTGTTTTCGGAATGGTATCATATTCAATCCATCCACAATCATGATTCCTTATTGCATACTTTAATTCCTCAGACACCTCTAGCCCCTGAGTTACATCTGGGCTAATCATAGAAAACAGATCTAAAGATACCCTCGCATGGTCGTGCTGAGTTATAAAGCATATATCATCAAAAAATTCTTTTGTAATCAAAACTATCTCCTAAGTACTCTTGAAATATTAGCATAATCAGGATAACTTAAAACCATGCCTTTAGTTGGAATAATAGTTGGTAGTGACTCAGATCTTGAGAAAGCATCAGATGCCTGCAGCATCTTAGAAGAACTAGGAATTCCCTATGATCTTAGAATTGCTTCCGCTCATAGAACCCCTGAGCTCTTAGATGAATATATGAGTACTGCCGAAGATAGAGGCGTAGAAGTAATTATAGCTGCAGCTGGTTGGGCTGCTCATTTGCCCGGGGTAGTTGCATCCTATACAACGCTACCTGTAATAGGTATTCCAATAGACTCATCCTGCCTGAATGGGATAGACTCTCTCTTGTCAATAGTTCAAATGCCTCCTGGTATTCCAGTTGGAACTATGTCAATTGGTAAAGGCGGCGCAAGAAATGCTGGGATTTATGCTGCTTCAATACTTTCGATCAAATATCCAGAAATCAAAAAGTCCTTAATTAATTTTAGACAAAGTTTAAAGAATAAAGTTATCAAAGCTGCAGAGAAACATAATAAATAAAATTGTTAACTTATAGCCAACCTCAATTAGACATAGAAGAAATCGCAATTCTTTTTAGAAATGGATCTACAGTATGTTATCCAACAGAGACCCTATACGGCCTTGGATGTTCGGCCAACAGTCGAGCAGGAATAGAAAAAATATACGATATGAAGAAACGAGACAAGGAAAAAAATTTTACTCTACTATTTAAAGACATTGAGATGATAAATAATCACTGTATTTTAAAAAATCAGGAAACTGAATTAATTCAGGAATTCTCACCCGGACCTTTCTCTATCCTGCTAGATATAAAGGAAACATCTGCTATAGATAATAAAATCGTTAGCCCTAGTGGTGAGATATGCTGCAGAATCTCTTCACATCCATTTGTAAAACTACTATTTAACTACATAGATTTCCCAATAGTCTCAACGAGCGCAAACCTAAGCGGAAATAAGAATATTTTTTTATTTAAAACAATATATAATAGTTTCCATAATTTAGTCGATTGTATAATAGACTACGGTGACATAGCAGAGTCATTAGGGTCTTCAATAATAAAGAACACAGAAAATGAGGCTATAATCATTAGAGAAGGTGACTTAAGCTCAAGAAGCATAGAGGATTTTTATAATGGCAAAAGTTAAAGGTTTCAAGGGGTTAAGATACAATAATGAAAAAATCGATGATATAAGCAAAGTTATTGCCCCTCCTTACGATGTAATAAACGAAGATCAACAAAATCTGCTCTACTCTCTTCATGAAAATAATATTATAAAAGTTGATTTAAACAGAACCGAAGGTGATGGTAAATATGAAGAAGCTAAAATTACATTCAACAAATGGATCAATGATCAAATCTTAATTGAAGAAGATAAGGAAAGTGTATATCCCTACCACCAAGAATTTACTTTCAAAGGAAAAAAGTATGAAAGGGTCGGGATTATTGCCATAGTGAAGTTGTCTGAATTTGCTGACAAAGTTATTCTTCCTCACGAAGAGACTTTCAGCGGACCAAAGGCTGATAGACTAAAGTTATTGAATTCATGTAAAACAAACATTAGTCCAATATTCGGTGTCTATGATAATTCTGACAATAAGATAGAAAAGTTAATTAAGGATTTTATAACTTCCACTGCTCCAATAATAGAGGCAAAATCCTTAGATGGGATAGCAAACAAAATGTGGAAAATCAGTAATCAAGATATCATTTCTCAAATTTCATCTTTCTTTGAATCAAAGGAAATACTAATTGCTGATGGACATCATAGATATGAAACATCACTAAATTATCAAGAAGAGAACAAGTCAGATGAAGCAAGTTATGTAATGTTTTATTTAACGGGCACAATTCAAGACGGTCTACTCATCAATCCTACACATAGGATCCTTAATGGGACCACAGATTCACTTAAGATTACAGAAAGTATCCTGGAGAATTTTCACACTGAAGAATGGAATAATGAAATGAACGAAGACTTCTTGCTTCCTTATGAATTCTTTTATATAGATGAAAAAAATAATTCAAACTTTAAGTGTAAAATTAAAGATGATGATCTAGAAAAATTCTATTCAATGAGCGTCTTTGCTGTTCAAGAAAAAATAATAGATTTATTTAAATCAGAATATTCGAGTGTTGGTCATTTTAAAAGTTTAGAAGACGCAAAATCAACAATTAGCTCTAGCTCTATTGGCTTAATTCTACCAAAATTTATACCTTCCGATATAATGAAGGTTGTTTTAAATAATGACAAAATGCCCCAAAAATCAACATATTTTTACCCTAAAATTGCTACCGGATTATTATTCAATAAATTATATTAGATGATTTATAATCAAATATAGATGAACAAAAAAAATATAAGAAATTTTAGTATTATTGCGCATATAGATCATGGTAAGTCTACCCTTGCTGATCGAATTCTAGAACTTACTAACACTGTAACAAAAAGAGATATGACAAACCAGTTCCTGGACAATATGGACATAGAAAGAGAGAGAGGAATTACGATTAAGTCTCAGTCTGTAAGAATAAATTACAAAGACAAAGAAGGTGTTGAGTTTGTTTTTAATCTGATTGATACGCCAGGACACGTGGACTTCAGTTATGAGGTATCTAGAAGCCTAATGGCATGCGAAGGTGTTCTTTTAGTTGTAGATGCAACGCAAGGAGTTGAAGCCCAAACTCTTGCTCATGCCTTTCTTGCCGCAGATATGGGACTAGAGATAATACCTATAGTAAACAAAATAGATCTCCCATCTTCAGATCCTCAAAAAGTTTGTGAAGAGATAGAAAGTACTATTGGGATTGATTGTAGCAACGCAGTTCTTGTCAGTGCAAAAACAGGTGAAGGAGTTCTAGGAATAATAGACGAGGTTATCAAGAGAGTGCCAGCTCCAAAAGCTGATACTTCTGACGAGTTTAAGGCACTAATAATTGACAGCTGGTTTGATACATATCTTGGAGTTGTGCTCCTTGTTAGAGTCTTCAGCGGAACCGTAAAAGTTGGAGACAAAGTTAAGCTTATGGCTACTGAGAGATCTTATGAGACTAGAAATTTAGGAATTTTTAGTCCTAAATCTAAAAACGTAAAAACACTTAGCTCTGGCGAGGTGGGGTTTATAACGGCCTCCATTAAAGAGCTAGGGGACGCAAAAGTTGGGGACACTGTGACGCTCTCAGAAAAACCTGCGGCAAAGGCCCTAAAAGGCTTTAAGCACATTAAACCTATGGTCTTCTGCGGTCTATATCCTATTGACTCAAATTTCTTCGAACAATTGAAAGAGGCACTCGAAAAAATTAGCCTAAATGATGCATCAATAAATTATGAAGCTGAAAATTCTGCTGCTTTGGGTTTTGGTTTTAGATGCGGATTTCTTGGTTTATTGCATATGGAAATAATTAAAGAGCGACTTGAAAGAGAGTTTAATTTATCTCTTATAGCAACATCGCCTACTGTAGTTTATGAGGTTGATAAGACAAATGGAAAAGTAGTAAGAGTAGACAACCCTAAAAATCTCCCAAACCTAAGTGAAGTAGATAAAATACGTGAGCCTTTTGTCTTGATAAGTCTTCATTCACCAAAAAGTTTCCTTGGTAGATTATTAGACTTATGCGAATCAAGACGAGGTATACAAAAGAATATAAACTTTATTTCCGAAGAAAGACTTATCCTTGAATATGAAATACCTTTATCTGAGATGATTTATGACTTTTACAATAAAGTTAAATCAATAACAAAAGGTTACTGCTCTATGGATTATGAACCCACAGATCTAAAAGAGTCTGACCTAGTTAAGCTTGATATACTAATAAATGGAGAAATAGTTGACGCTCTTTCGTTAATTACTCACCGATCCAACTCTTACTACAGAGGAAGGGACATAGTAGAACAACTTAAAGAGATAATCCCAAGACAATTATTTGAAGTAAGAATTCAAGCCGCTATTGGGGCCAAGGTGATAGCAAGTGAAACCGTAAAGGCCTTGAGAAAAGACGTAACTGCTAAGTGTTATGGTGGAGATGTATCCAGAAAAAGAAAGCTACTTGATAAACAAAAAGAAGGTAAGAAAAGAATGAAAAACGTAGGAAGCGTCGAAATACCTCAAGAAGCTTTTATGGCTGTATTAACAAGTAAAGAATAACTCGTGATCAAGTCTGAAACCATATATTTACAATAGATATTAAGCTATCATAAGAAACAATGGCTATATTCTATGAAAATGACCCTTCTGACGTAAATTATTGGCGTTCAATAATTTTATATGGAAAAAATGTAGCTTCATATAAATTTGCTCTAGCAAAATCTATAATAGAAATTAAATCAAAAAATAAAGAATTTATATCATTAGAAGAGCTTTCTGGTCCGTTTAGTTCAAATATATGTGAGCATCTTAGAAATTACGAAAAACAAATAACAAGAAAAAGTGATGGGATATTTTTAGAAAATTGCAAAAAATTTAATCAAGGGGAAATTAATAAAGATAAATTAATTGAAGTAACAAAAAAGGAGGCTTTTAAAATAGTAATTGATGCCTTTCATGAGGTAAATGGGAGAACCATACCCAACAAATTTTTTATTGACGAAAGAAAAACTAAGAAAGGAATTCAACTAACAGATAATTTTTTTAAACTTTATGAGTTAGAGGAAAGTGAAAACTTATATGATGAAGTTGAATCAAGATGGAATTTAGTAGAGACTGCTTGGAAACTTAATCTATCACCTAACTTTCTTGATTACGACAAGTCCTCAGGATTATTAATTCAAAATAAAAATCGAATTGGAGTAACATCTGCAAAAAATGCATTGAATGGTTATCAAAAAAGTAAGTGTTTTTTTTGTTTTGATTATATTTCAATCATTTCCAAATCAAAAAAAACATGTGATGTTGACCATTTTTTTCCAAATACCCTAAAAAGCAAAAATTTTATTGGATATATAGATGGTATTTGGAACTATGTTTTGGCCTGTAAAAATTGTAATAGAGGTGTGAATGGTAAATTTGCACAACTCCCGTCAAAAAAACTATTAAGTAGATTGCATAAAAGAAATGAATATTATTGTGGTAGCCACCATCCATTGAGAGAAACAATAATGGCACAAACTGGAAAAACAGAGATTGAAAGAATAGGTTTTTTACAAAAATGTTTTAATGATGCTAAAGAGAAATTAATTCATGTGTGGGAACCTGAAGCTGTAGGTGACTCTATTTTTTAATAATCTCCTTTTCCAGGAATTACGTGTCTTATACCACCTCTTGGATTATCTACATCACCGCTGTACCTTGGAATAATATGTATATGAGCGTGGAAAATTGTTTGTCCTGCCTTTGCTCCATTGTTAATACCTATATTAAATCCATCGGGTTTAAACTTTTCCTCTAAGATTTTTTTTACTTCTTTAATAAGATCAAAACATGAAGAATATTCTTCATTATTTAAATCAAAAATTTCAGCCACAATTCTTTTTGGAATTATTAGAGCGTGTCCTTTTGATACTGGAAAGCCATCATAAATTGCAAAAGCATTTTTATTTTCAATTATTTTTTCTTTATTCAAAAAAGGTGATTCCATATTTAATACTAAGTTATGTCCTTGTCATCATTGCTGTAATTGCATGAGTAGCCGCACTTGTAGCATTTGGATTTGTCATAACATTTATTAATGAAGGTAGACCAGATTTAGTAGCTCTTTCCATCGCTGGTATTAAATCTTTTGGGTCTTCAACCAGTTCTCCGTGACCTCCCATAGCTATTACAATTTCATGAAATTTTATAAAAGGTAATTCATGTCCAGCAGGTGTTTTATCTTCTCCATAAGTAAGCCAGTGTTGATGTTTTGTCATTCCCCAAGATTGATCATTGCAAACTACGCAAACAAAAGGAATATTGTGCTTAACTGCTGTTTCAAATTCCATCAGATTCATACCTACAGCTCCATCTCCAGTAATTAATACCACCTGCCGTTCAGGGAAGGCAACTTTGCTTCCAATAGCGAATGGTACGCCAACACCCATGCAACCTAAGGGGCCGCCTTTTACATACATGCCTGATTTATCGACATTATATGTGGAGTCTGTCCAAGCTTGTGTATCTCCACCGTCGATACACAACATGGTATCATTACCAAAAAAATCCTCTACTGCTTTAACAACCCTAAGAACATGAAGAGGCTTGTCATCGCTTGATTTTAACCTATCAACCTCAGCCCACTCTTCTTTTTTCCATTCCTGGCAAGCTTTTAACCATTTTGAAAAATCAAAGTCATTTTGGATTTTTAAATTTAATTTAATTATAGCTTTATTAATATCTGATAGAATAGGAAGATTTGCGGGTCTATTTCTTCCAATTTCCTCTGCTTCAATATCTAGCTGTATCACCTTGGCTTCAGGATTAAAAGTCCTTCCCCATCCAATATACAAACTAAGCCTGACCCCAAGTAGGATAACTAAATCTGATTCTGACGTAGCTTTCTTAAAACCATTAAGTGCGGATGGACTTGCTTGGCCCATACAATTTTTATGATTATCTGAAACTACACCCCTACCAAAGTTTAGAGTAAAGATAGGCGCATTAATTTTTTCTATGAACTCTAACAGCGAGCTCTCTGCCCCCGAATACCACGAGCCGCTCCCTGCTATTACGACAGGTCTTGAAGAGGATGAAAGTAATTTCTTAAACTTTTCACAATCTTCATCTGACATTTCAGGGTTAGATAACATTTCGAGCTGATGACTATCAAGTTGATCAGAATCAACTTCTTCATACAATACTTCGTGGGGGAATCCTAAATAAACAGGTCCTGGTCTGCCGGTAATACTCATCTTGAAAGCTTGTGCGGTATATTCAGATAACCTTTTTGTATCATAAACTGTCTTTGCCCATTTCGTGACAGGCTTAACCATGCTTTCTTGATCTATCTCCTGCAAAGGCAATCTATCTAACTCTTCTACTCCAGAATTGCCAGACAAGAAAATACATGGTGAGTTCGACAAGAATGCACCAGACATTCCGGTTATTGCATTTGTTAGTCCTGGGCCTGCTGTAACAAGGCATACGCCTGGAGATTTGGTAACTCTACCGTATGCATCAGCAGCCATAGAAGCAGCTTGTTCATGATGACAATCAATCAATCTAATTCCCATCTCTTTGCAAGCATTATAAATTGGGTTTATATGCCCACCAGCGAGAGTGAAAATATTCTCTATTCCAAATTCTTTTAGCGTCTTAACAATTGCAAAGCCGCCATCTATTTTTTTACTCATAGTTTTTAATTTAATTAACAGTATAATGTATTAAAATAGATATTATAAGGAGCTTTATTATGACTGAAGAAGTAAACAATGGAAATAAACCACTTACTCCAGAAGAATCAATCCAGGCAATTCAAAGTTCAATAGCAAATGCTTTTAATTTAGGACTTCAATCAAAACCTAAAGAAGGGGCGGATACTATTGCAGATGTGGTAAAAGAAATTCAAAACACTATATATGGTCAACTAAAAGAATCTTATGGCGATGTTCCAGAAGACTTTATCAAGGCTAACGCTGAATTCTTTGTTCAGGTCGCGGCTATGGGTTACATAATTCCTAGAGTTTGCGCATTTGATCAAGACTTCCAAGTTAAATTGTTTAAACTTATAGAAACAAGAGTTTTAGAAACTCAAAAAGCTGCGCAAGAACAAGCCGGGGAAGAAAAAGGGAACATTATTACAGAAGATAAGAAAATTATAATATAAGGTTGCTTTATTGAACATACTAGTCACCGGTGGAACAGGCTATATTGGACCTTTCTTAATTGATAAATTAAAGGAAATGGGCCATTCTGTAATTGTTCTTGTTAGAAAAGAGGAGGACCTAAAAAGACTCCAGTCCGAAGGTTTTTCCTGCATTTTAGGTGACATTACAGACAAGCTATCCCTAACCGGCATATTTAAAGATATTGATATTCTATTTCATCTAGCCAACATAGCTTCCTGGTGGCTTCCTAATAATCAAACCTACTATGACGTTAACGTTACGGGGACTATTAACCTCCTTGAAGAGGTAAAAAAGTTTCCATTAAAAAAAATAATTCATATAAGTAGTATCGCTGCTATACGTCAACCTAAGGGAATTCTGGCCACAGAAGAGTCTGTACATCAAGGAGACTTCGAAAGTCACTATAGTAAATCAAAGTTCTTAGTTGAAGTTGAGATTGAAAAATACAAGAAAATAGGTCTTCCTATCGTGACTCTTAACCCGGGTGTTGTTACGGGACCACGTGACACTAAGACGTTTGGAAAAACAGTCTTGGGAATTGCTAATGGAAAAGTTAAGTCCAAATTTTTTCCAGACTCATATGTCCCACTAGTATATATTGACGATGTGATTGATGTAATGGTAAGAGCTATAAACTTCGAGGCTGGGGTCAAATATATCCTTGTAGGAGAAAATATTAAAATTGGTGATGTGTTTGACAAGGTTTGTAATATTTTGGGAAAAGAAAAAATAACAAAAACTACTCCCAATTGGTTGCTTTTGTTGGTATCTTATTCATCAGAAATAGTAAGTCTATTTTCACGAAGAAGACCCTCTCTTCCTGTTGATGGGTTGAAAGCAATAAGGATCGGTGCAATGGCAAGCTCACAGAAATCAATTGACGAATTAGGAGTAAGCTATCTTAATGCTGACCAAATTTTAAACAAATCAATAGAGTGGTTTCATAAAAATAATTTAATCAATAGTTAGAGGCGCTTAAGTCCATATTCTCTTATTTAAAATTTGACTTATTTTTTTTCTTTATATAAATTTGGGTTTCTATGAGTTTAATGAAATCTTTAATTATTGCTGAGAAGCCAAGTGTGGCGAATCTAATAGCTGCTGCTTTATCAATAAATACGAAATCCAAAAAAGCTGAGTACTACGAGAATGAAAATTTTATTATAACTTCAGCTCAAGGTCATATTGTTGAATATGAAAAACCAAAACAAAAATGGAGTCTTGAATTGCTTCCTTTAAGTCGACCTGTAAAGCTACAGCCGATACCTCGAGTTAAATCGAAAGTTGATCTAATTAGAAAACTAAGTAAGCGTGAAGATGTAGAAACCCTAATAAATGCCTGTGACGCAGGAAGAGAAGGTGAACTAATTTATCATCAAGTTGTAAGCTTTCTAAAAATTAAGAAACCCTCAAAAAGGCTTTGGCTTCAATCTATGACAAAAGACGGTATATCTAAAGCTTTTAAAGATATTAAACCCGAATCAGCGTTTAAAGGGTTAAGAGATTCTGCTCTAGCAAGAACGCATGCAGACTGGGTAATTGGGATGAATGGAACAAGAGCTATAACCGGTTGGTCTAGTAAAGCCTATAATGTTGGCTTTAACAAACAGGTAGTTGGTAGAGTTAAGACACCAACACTAGCGCTAGTTGTTAATCGTGACATAGAAATAGAGAAATTTATTCCAGAGGAATATTCCCAAATAATTGCCACATTTAAGATTAAGTCAGGAGAATATGAAGGGACTTATTTTGATCAGAATTTTAATAATAGAGATTTAAATGAAGAGGAAAAAAGAACTAAAAAGAATGATAGGATCTTTAATCTAGAAAAAGCAATCTCTATAATATCTTCTTGTGAAAATGCACAAGCTATAATATCAGAAGAAAAAAAGGAAAAGAAAGAGTACTCTGAGGCACTTTTTGATCTAACAAGCTTACAAAGAGAGGCCAATAGCAGGTTCGGCTTTCGTGCTCAGCAAACTCTACAAATAACTCAGGGTCTTTATCAACCAAGAAGTGGTGAAGGGTACATAACTTACCCTAGAACTGACTCAAGAAGGCTGCCAGATGACTACCCAAATCAAGTCCTAGAAACCTTAGATAGCTTTAAAAATTCAAAATATGATACATATTCTCGTAAGATCTTACAGAACAATTTAGTAAGCAGTAATGATAAAAAAGTATTTGATTCAAAAAAAGTTTCCGATCACTTTGCAATAATTCCAACTAGTGTTATACCCAAGTCAGGCAAACTCTCTGAACAAGAAAATAAAATTTATGATCTAATAGTAAGAAGATTTTTAGCAATCTTTTATCCACCTGTTGTTACCCAGGAAACGATAAGAGATACCCAAATTGGGGATATTCATTTTAAGACAAGAGGTAAAATACTCATAGATAAGGGCTGGAAAGAAGTTCTAGAGAGCACTACAACGGAGACTATTCTAAATACTGTTAAAGAAAATGAGCTAGCACATTGTGTCAGTCTGTCAAAATTGGATAACACTACTAATCCTAAGCCAAGATATACTGATGCAACTCTTCTTAGGGCTATGGAAACTGCGGGTAATGATCTTGGAGATGAGGAGATTGCTACGGCAATGAAGAACAAAGGGATTGGTACTCCTGCTACAAGAGCAAATACTATTGAAGACTTGATAAGAGAAACCTATTTATTTAGAACAGAAGAAGAAAATGGAAAGAAATGCATAGCTTCTCATATTCGAGGTAGACAACTTATAAAGGATTTGGCAACCCTAGACTTAAGAAGACTAACTGAAGCCAATTTAACCGGAGAATGGGAACTAAAACTTAGAGAAATGGAAGAAGAAAAATACACCTATGAAGAATTTATGAAAGAAACAGATAAGTTCAGAGATGAAATTATAGAAAGAGCTAAGTCAGTAAAGGTGGATACCGACAGCTTCATTAGACCACTTCATATAGATTGTCCAATCTCAGGACTTCCCGTAATGGAGACCTTCAATAGATTCACGACTGATAAGCCTGATGAATCAACAAATATAAATAAAATAATATCCGGTAGACCAACTAGCAGGGAAGAAGCCGTAGATCTGATTAAATCATTTAATGGGAAAGAAGGACGAATTAAACTAGAGGGGTTTTTAAGCAGGTTCGGTACCTTTTATAGTGCAGATGTAGTCCTTAAGGATACTGGAAAATATGAGCTAGACTGGGGACAAGAAAAAGAGGTTGACCTGAAAGAGAAAGCCACCTTAGGTCGCTTTGATTTTGTTAACTCCGAGATTTTTTATGATGATAAATTCTATTACTTCGGCAAGAAAGGTTCAAGCAGAATCTCCACGTTGATACTTTCTCCATACTTGCAGTCAGAGGACGATGAGGAAAGAAAAAAGTTCTCTCTTCCAATAGACGAAGCAAAAAAATTATTTAGTGGTGAAAAGACTACCATTCTTCAATTTAAATCTAAAAGAAAAAATGCCAGAAAGCCTTTCTTTAAAGCGAGGCTATACTTGGACTCCAAATTTAAACCTAAATTTGAGATGATACAACCTGAGAAACCAGTTAAAAAAAGAACAAAAAAATAACTAGCAATTGGTGCTATAATTAAAATATGTTTGAAAAGATAACTGACAAAATTGCAGGCTCTTTTAAAAAACTTAGGGGCAATAATATAATTAGCTCTGAAAATATTAACAACTCCTTAAAAGAAATAAGAATGAGTCTTTTGGAAGCTGATGTTAACTATAAAGTCGTAAAAAGCTTAATAGATGCAGTAGAAGAAAGAGCCATAGGACAAGAAGTTGTTAAAAGTGTTTCACCTAGTGAGCAATTTATCAAAATCTTCAATGATGAACTAATAAAGCTTTTAGGTGAAAAAACTGAACCTTTAAATATAAAAGTTTCACCGCCAGCAGTTATAATGATGACAGGACTTCAAGGTTCTGGAAAAACTACTACCGCTGCTAAACTAGCTAAATATTTAAAAGAGAAAGAAAAAAGAAATCCATGTCTTGTATCAGTTGACATATACAGGCCTGCTGCGATAGAACAGCTAAAAATTCTTTCTGATCAAATCAAAATTCCATTCATTCAAAGTGACTCTAAAAATGTTCTAGAAATATGTGAGAAAGCTTATGAACATGCCTACAACAACGGTTTTGATACTTTGATTATTGATACCGCTGGAAGACTTCAAATAGACTCAGACATGATTGATGAGCTAAAATCAATAAAAACCAAAATAACTGTTCATGAAACGATGCTGGTAATAGACTCAATGATAGGACAGGAAGCAATAAATGTTGCGAAAGAATTTAACGATCAAATTGAAATAGAAGGGATTCTTTTAACTAAGCTTGATGGAGATGCAAGAGGTGGTGCAGCACTATCTGCTAAATTTATAACTGGAAAGCCAATTAAATTTTATGGATTCGGAGAGAAGCTAGACATGTTAGACATCTTCCATCCCGACAGAATGGCATCAAGAATTTTAGGTATGGGAGACGTTGTGTCTCTAGTAGAAAAAGCAAGTGGAGCTATAGACGAAGAAAGTGCCAACAAACTATCTGAAAAGTTTAAAAAAAATGAATTTGATTTTAATGATTTTAAAGACGCAATAAAATCTATGAATAAAATTGGATCGTTAAAAAGCACTCTATCTATGATTCCAGGAATGGGTAATCTGTCAAATGATGAAGAAGCTCTCAAAAGAGCTAGCATAGAGCTAAGACGAACAGTCGCAATAATAGATTCGATGACAAAAAAAGAGAAAAGCGATCACGCACTCCTTGATGGAAGTAGGAGAAGAAGGATAGCTAAAGGAAGCGGGACTTCAGTTCAGGACATAAACTCATTAGTTAAAAAATTTCTACAAATGAAGAAGATGTCAAAGAATATGGGAAAATTTAAAAAAAATTCTAAAAATATGTTGAATTTTAATTAATTTTAATCATTATTAAGTGACGGAGGAAATATGATAAAAATTAGACTTGCAAGATTAGGAAGAAAAAAAAGACCGTTTTATAGAATAGTAGCAACAAACTCTAGGTCTCCCAGAGATGGAAAGTTTCTTGAGATACTGGGCACATATGATCCCCTGCAGGATCCATCTGTAGTTACAATAAATAAAGAGAAGGTTGAAGAGTGGGTAAAAAAGGGAGCTCAACTAAGCAACAGAGTTCAGAAACTAGTTGACCCTGCAAAATATGCAGAACTAGTTAAAGACAAGCCAAAAAGAAAACCTAAGAAAGCTGCGCCAGAAGTAGCCGCAGAAGCACCAGCTAAAGTAGCCGCAGAAGCGCCAGCTGAAGTAGCCGTAGAAGCGCCAGCTGAAGTAGAAACAGAAGCACCTGACAAAGGTTAGTGACCGATAAGCTTGTTGCTTTTATAAAAAAATTGAGCTTATTTAACTTAATTATTGTATAATCGAGAATAGAGGTTAGATATGGACAAAGTTGCAGAATTAATTAAATTAATTGCCAGTTCACTTGTAGATAAGCCTGAAGAAGTACAGATTAACGAAGTATCCGGAGACACTACAACTGTTTACGAGTTAAAAGTTGCGCAAGAAGATTTAGGTAAGATTATAGGGAAACAGGGAAAGACCGCGAAGGCAATGAGAATTCTTTTGGGTGCTGCTGCTGCCAAAGACAAGAGAAGAGCTGTTCTAGAGATAGTGGAATAAAATTTTTTTTATCCATTTGCAAATATTTTCATGATTCATTCAGATGTCTCATCTAAAATTAAGATAGAAGATTACATAAATTCTGATTTAGTAAGCTTTAATGTACTTTCTAGTTCAAACAAAGAGTACGGTTTAGTTTTAAGAGTTTTAGGTTCCAAGATCACAACACTATTAGAAATCTCATATAATGAGAAAACCTACCTTGTTCCTCTCAACGAGCACTTCATTCATTCAATTAACTTAAAAGACAAGAAGATAGTAGTAAATAATATTGAGGAAATTTCTGATTTATGATTTTTAATATTCTAAGTGTTTTCAAGGAAATAATTAAGCCTAGCCTTAAGTATGGGATACTTGCGAAAGCTATTAAAAAGAAAAAAATAAAAGTAAATTTATACTCTTATTCTGACTATCTAAAGGACGGAGATCGCCTGGACGATAAGCAATTTGGTGGCGACCCTGGAATGGTTATTAAATATGAAAATGCATCGAGAGCAATAAAAGAAATAAGAAAGAGTAATCCTAAGACAACTACCATATTTCTAAGTCCAAAAGGGAAAAAGCTTAACAACAATCTTGCAGTAAAGCTATCAAAAATAAAAAATTTATCTATCATCTGCGGTAGGTATGAGGGATTTGATCAAAGAATTATTGATGAGTATGCGGACATGGAAATATCAATCGGTGACTATGTCGTTTCAGGTGGTGAAGGACCAGCAATCATACTTGTTGACTCAATAAGTAGAATGATTAATGGAGTAGTAGGAAAAAAAGATTCAGTTGCGAAGGATAGCCTGAGTGAGTCATTACTAAAACATCCTGTCTATACTAGACCATACTCTTTAAGGGTCGGGAAGGTTCCAAGTGTCCTGACTTCGGGTAATCATAGTAAAATTTCTGAATTTAATCGTAAAGCATCTTTAATTTCCACCTTGAAGGATAGAGAAGATCTTTTAGAGAATGCATTTATCGACAAGAAAGAAAGAGAGCTACTGAGAGAAATAAAAAGAGATGAAATTAGCTCTAATTGCTACCTTGCATTAGTTCACTACCCGATTCAAAATATTAAAGGAGAGATAGTAAAGACTTCGCTAACTAATCTTGATATTCAAGATATCGCAAGATCATGTAAATCATACGGAATAAAAAAATATTTTATAACTCACCCAGTTAAAGAACAAAGAAATTTAGCCAAAAATGTACTGGACTATTGGGAAAAAGGCATAAATATCAAGAATAGCAGCACAAAGCATAGCGCACTTGAAAACATCGAGATCAAGAATAGTATTTCTCATGCAATTCGTAGTATAAAGAAAATACATGGGAAGAGACCGAAAATAGTTGCAACTGATGGAAGAATTATGCATAATATGGTTAATTATTCTCAGATCAAACGTATAATAAATACGAATGATAGGCCTTATTTGTTCTTATTCGGAACTGGTTGGGGTCTGACAAAAGAAGTTTTAGATAACGCGGATTATATTCTAAAGCCTGTCGGTAGTTATTATGAATATAATCATTTATCCGTAAGGAGTGCAGTTGCAATTATTTTAGATAGAATCTTCGGTTGCAATTTTTAGACAAGTTATGAACATTATAGATAAATTAGAAACTAAAAGCTTAAAGGAAATTCCTCTTTTTAAAGCAGGGGATACAGTTGCTGTTTCATATAAAATCAAAGAAGGTGAAAAAGAAAGAATTCAGATTTTTGAAGGTGTAGTAATTTCTAGGAGTGGTTCAAGTATAAAAGAAACTTTTACTGTCAGAAAAATATCATATGGAATTGGTACGGAAAGAATTTTTCCTGTTCATGCAAAACAGATTGATAAAATTGAAGTTAAGAAAAAAGGTAAAGTCAGAAGAGCTAAACTTTATTATATTAGAGGACTTTCTAAGAAAGCTTCAAGAATTAAAGAAAGTACAAAATAGCTACCCCTTAAGAGCTAAGAACAACCTCTGGACAGTTGCTACAAAAGAAAGCAGGGTTATAAAGCTAATGGTTAATATGAAGACCAGATGTTCAATGCCAATGAGTTGAATCCCATAGTATTCAAAAGCCGAACTTATCAATCCTCCAAGACCAAGACAAACAACTCTCTCTGGCCTCTGCATGATACCGATATTAGTCTTAAAACCATGGTTCTCTGCTGCAGATTTCACGTAGCTTACAGATAGACTAAATGTAGCCGCCAGATAAATCAGATAAACATAAATGGACGAGCTATAAAAAATCAAAAGACCAAACAAGATAACTATTTCTGAGAACCTATCTAGGCAACTATCTAGAAAAGCCCCCTTCTCAGATGTTGCAGAATTGATCCTTGCAACTCTTCCGTCCAATATATCAAAGCTAGACCCTGCCAGTAAAACTATAGATGCAAGGAATATCAAACCGACAGAAAACAAATAAGCTGTCAAAAAAGAAATTACAAAAGACATTACAGTAAGAAAATTTGGACTTACTTTGGACTTAACCAAATCATTTTCAATAGGAGATATAACATAGGTCCACCATTCTTTAAAAACATTAGATATAACTGTATTGTCGGAATATCCCTCCGAGCTCTTTGTTGCCTTAAGAATGACCTCTTCATACTTATTATCTTTAGTTCTATTTGAGAAAAACGACCAGGCCTTAAATAATACAAGGACTGCTGTTATAAAAAAGAAGATGTGGTGTGGAGTCAAATATGTAAAATAATTATTCATGTTTCCTCTTGTACATTAAAATCTATCACATTCTTTCAGGTGATGAAACACCAAGCAGATTTAACCCATTTACAAAAACTGTCT